>Ga0182024_10000254_pt1 | contig 132482 bp, 127 predicted proteins | sample P32metaG_FD_120480 | JGI IMG/M metagenome (GOLD analysis project Ga0182024, IMG submission 120480) | Permafrost microbial communities from Stordalen Mire, Sweden - P3-2 metaG (Illumina Assembly) | ecosystem: Environmental > Terrestrial > Soil > Wetlands > Permafrost | place: Sweden: Stordalen... | reverse complement strand
TCTGTGCCATCGGTATAGAGATCGACCAGCACCATGTTTTTCATGACGCTCGAAACTTCCGGCCGGGTAAACATGTTGGCCTTCATCCAGTGGCAGTTGGTGCAGGCGTAGCCGGTGAAGTTGACGAGTACGTATTTGTTGCCAGCCTTCGCCTGGGTGAAGGCTCCGGTCATATCGTTCTCCACCCACGTGAGTTCTGCGCTCCCGCCGCCAACGCCGCCCGCTCCGGCTACGGGGGGTGGAATATACGCTTCGATCTCGCCCAATCGGCCACCGAGCATGCCGGGGATCAGGGTGATCGCGAAAATCACCAGGGCCATGCCGCTCAGCAAGCGGCCTGTGCCGAGTTCGGCGTCGGCGGATATGCCGGGGAGGCGCACGAAGCCCAGCAGATAGAAACCCGCCATGGCGAACAGCACAACCCACGCCGCTAGAAAACGCTCCCGGGTGAGAATGCCGGTTTGCAGCACGGCGTCGAGGCTATAGAGATATTTCAGCATCGCGGCGAGAACGAAAAATCCCATCACAACTTTCACGCGCGAAAGCCATTCGCCCGAGCGCGGTATCTTTGCCAGCCAGCTGGGGAAGAGTGCCAGCAGAAAGAAGGGCAGCGCCAGGCCGCTCGAAAAGACCGCCATCCCGGCAATGGGGCGCGCCGCTCCGCCCTGCACCGACGCCGCCAGCAGCGTACCCATGAAGGGGCCGACGCAGGCGAACGAGGCGAGCGCGAAGGTCAGGCCCATCAGCAGCGAGCCAAAGTAGCCGCCTGCGTTCGAAGCGTTATTCATCTTCGTCAGAATGCCGGAGGGGATGGTGATTTCAAAAGCGCCCAAAAGACTGAGGCCGAAGACGAAGAAGATCATGGCGATGAAGCCATTGACCCAGGGATTGGAACCGAGCTGCACGACGCCCGCGGAGCCAAATACGAGCGTGACCACACCGCCGAGTCCTGTAATCAAACCCATAATGCCAAGGCAGAACGCGATCGCCTGCGCGAGTCCGCCATTTTTGCCCGTGAAGTAAGACATCGTGATCGGGATCATCGGGAAGACGCAGGGCGTGAAGATCGCGGCGAGGCCGGAGAGGAAGGCGAGCGCCAGAAACGCGAGAATGCCGCTGCCGGCTGCCGTGGTGGCTGGCAGGGCTCCGGACGCGGAAGTCGCCGGTGCCGCGGGTTTTCCTTCGATGTAACCGGCGGGAATCGTCACCGACGCGGCGGGCGCGCCCGCGACGATTTTCAGCACCATGCTGACATCGCGCGTGCGCGGCGGAATGCACTGCGTGCCACTGCATGTCTGGTAGCGGGGCTGGAAGCCGAGCGTAACTTCTCCGGGCGGGATATCCTTCTTCAGCTCGATGCGGGCAAGGAAAACCTGCGAGCCTTCGTAAGTCTCGGTATCGGCCTGGAAGTTCGCATCGTATTTGCGGATGGGCGGCGGTTCAAAGAATGTGACGTTCGCGACCGCATCGGCGTAGATGTCTTTGATCGTTGTGGGGATCGGACCCGGCGGCGTCGTGAGTGAGTACATGTGCCAATCGGGATCGACCTTCGCTGAGAGCTTCGCGAGCACGGTCGCACCGGGTGCGGCGGTCGCCGGTTCGATTGTCATCGTCCACTGGACGTGGTTGAATTGCTCGCTCTGCGCAAACGCGCACGCCGCAAGCGAAAGAAGGAGAAAAAATCGCCGCATGGAATTAGCCCGCCTTTGCGTATTCGCGCAATTCGTCTTCAATGCGCTGGTTGACTTTGCTCGAGAAAAATTCGGCTGAGATCCGAATCGCGTTTTTGATGGCGTTGCTGTCCGAACGGCCGTGGCAGATGATGCAGACGCCTTTGACGCCCAGCAGCGGCGCGCCGCCAAACTCCGAATAATCGACGCGCTTCTTGAAATCCCTGTATGCCGATTTCGAAAGTACGTAGCCAAGCTTGCGCGAGAGCGTCGCTTCCAGAGATTCCCGCAGCATCAGGCGAATCATATCCGCCAGCCCCTCGCTGACCTTCAGAGCTACATTGCCCACGAAACCGTCACAAACAATCACGTCCGCCGCTCCGGAAAAAATATCGCGGCCTTCCACATTGCCAATGAAGTGAAAGTCCATGACCTTGAGCAGGGGCGTCGTTTCGCGCGTCAGCGTGTTGCCCTTGTGTTCTTCTTCGCCAATCGAAAGCAGTCCGACCCGCGGGCGTTTGACTTTGAGCACGTGCCGCGAGTAAACCTCGCCCATCAGCCCGAAGTGAGCCAGCATTTGAGGCTCGCAATCCACGTTGGCGCCCACGTCGACGACCACCACGGGTGAACCTTTTAATGTGGGGAAGACGCCCGTCAGAGCGGGACGATCAACACCGGGCAATTTGCCCAGGACCATTTTCGCGATCGCCATGCAGGCGCCGGTGTTGCCGGCCGAGATAAAGCCGTCGGCTTTTCCAGTGGCGACCAGACGCGCGCAAACGTGCATGGAACTTTCACGCTTGGACCGGGCGGCTTTCGCCGCGTGGTCTTCCATCGTGATGCGCTCGGGCGCGTGGATGACCTCGATCGGAAGCTGTTTCGCCGAAAGATGCGAATCGAGTTCGCGCTGCACGGCAACCTTGTCGCCAACCAGCAGAACCCGGTGCCCGAACTGCCGGGCCGCCTGGATTGCGCCTTCGACTTCAGGTACCGGAGCCTTATCGCCCCCCATCGCGTCTACGGCAATGGTTACCATTCGTTCAGGTTAACGCTGTGGCGGCGCGAACTATTCCGCCGCTGTTTCGATAACTTCGCGGCCCTTGTACTGTCCGCACTTGGGGCAGACACGGTGCGGTTGCTTGGGTTCGTGGCAGTTCGGGCACTCGGAACCGGCCGGTTTGGCCAGCGCGTCATGAGCGCGGCGAGTCTGTGTGCGTTCGTGGGAATGTCTGCGTTTCGGATTCGGCATTGCGTTTCTGCTCTTCTTTTATCTGAATTCTTTGCTACTGAACTTTTAGATCTTTGAGCGCCTTCCAGCGCTCGTCCACTACTTCCAGGCCCCCGGCGGCTATTTCTCCACGGACGGTATCGCAACCACAAACAACTTCATTGCGATTCACGCCGCAAACCGGGCAGATTCCTTTGCAGGATTCGCCGCACACACGCTGCATCGGGAGCTGCAACAACAACTGCTCCCTCAGAATATCTTCCAGCACGAGGCCGGGCAATTCATAAAAACCCATCTCCGCCTCGCCTTCGTCGATCGCCACCTCTTCAGCGGCCACATCGGGATCGACCGGCTTATAAAACAGGTCGAACGAAGCAGCTACGGGAAACGCCGCACGACCGAGGCAGCGATCACACTCCGCTTCGAGAGTCGTTTCCACGCTACCGTGAACCCGAATTTCCTCTCCCGAATGCGGCAGCAACTCCGCCACACCTTCCGCCTTCAGGGGAGCCGTCTGGCGAACTCCGGCATCCGAAAAATCGATCTCGTCCGGCTGCCACGTTTCCGCAAAGGCAATCTTGCGGACTTCCATCTCCTTAATACTCAGCAACATGGCAATAGGCGGGGGAAAGAATTCATTGTAGCATGCGGCGGGATGGGCCGAAGCCGGCTGAAGCTTCTCCTTACCAGGTGTAGTGCGCGGTATAGGTAACCGTCTTCTCTTCATCCGGTTGGAGCGCGACGTCGTATTCGATCGTCTTGCTGTCGGTCTGGCGATGCGCAGCGGATTCTTCCGTAATGGTCCAGGTGGACCACCGGTAAAGATGTTCGACGACGCGAACCGTCGCCGCCTCTGTTTTATGGTTTCGCAGCTTGATCTCAAAAGATTCATCGAGCGAGCCACCCGGTTGCCGCATATTCGATTGGAATTTGGTCTGCCGCCGCTCGCCGGTGATATCGAACGCGTTGCCGGTGTACACGCGTACGGTTTCGTCCTTCGGCGTGTGTTCAATCTGATTCTCGCCGGTGAATTCGACCTGACCATCCTGATCCTGGCGATAGAAGCGAACCCGGCCGGCGGGCAATGGAATCCCCAGATGGTTCGCGACGCTGTTCACGAACTCGCGCATTACCCAAACATGCGGATTTGACTGCGTACCGTATTGCTGGTTTTGCCGCAGATCCTGAAAGTTGTTGTAATTCGCGGGGAGTTGCGCACCGTCATAGATGTACAGGCGCTTCGACTGGATACCGGAGCCGCGCAGAAATTCCACCTGCTTGGTTTCGCGGTCGTGAATCGTGGTTGGCTCGGGAAGCGTGTAGAGGTGATAGTCCTCGAAGGTTTTCTCCGTCACCTGCGGTGCGCCGCCGCCTCCACCCATACCGCCAATCATGCCAGCCGATCCGAACATCTGCGGAGTTTGTGGCTGCACTTTGTTCACGTCGCCTGCCATCAGCTTGATATGAGCGTGATCGAACTGCTTGCCACTCTGGTTGGTCAGGGTGACCCAACCCACCAGGTCCATAGTGTCGCCGGTATCGGGCGCGATGATATTGTAATCGCTGTTCCAACTGAGGCCGCCAGAGATATAACTCAATTCGGCATCGAAGCGGGCAGCCTGCGGGGAATACAGGATCCAGTCCAGGGCTGGTTTGAGGATGGTGTCGTCGCCCAGCGCGGGGAAGATCGGTTGTCCCGGCAAGCTGAACTGAAGTTTTCCGCCGACTTCAATGATGGGCTGTTCCGCACCGGCCGGAGCAACCTGGTACGGATTGACGGTCCGGAAGGCAGCCTGACCGGCAGGCGCATAGCCGCTGCGTATGATTTTGCCGCTGACGATGGTAGTCGTCCCATCTGTATTCCTCACCGCGAACTCGATGGTTTTGCCTTCGTTGAGACGCAGGAGGCGATCCTGCGAGATCGGGTCGTTGCGGTAATTCTGCTCGAGTACCTGGACTGGCCGCGTGCCGGCCGGATCGCGCAGGATGACGGATGAAGGTTCCACCTGCGAGGTGACACCGTCATAACTCACGGTATTGTTGCCGGTTTTCAGATTCAGCGGCAGCGTTTCGCGGATGACCGCGAAGTTCTGGTTATAGATAGTTAACGCGGGGTCGGCGCCGGCAAGCAGCGCGACGAAACACAGACAGAGTGCAGTAAAGCGCCAGGGAATGCTGGCGACGCCGGAGATCTTCATAAAGATTTGACGCCGGCCGCGGTCCGTAGGTTCGCCCAAGGCCGAAGAAAAGTATTTTGACGACGCTGCGCCGCGCGTTTCGGCTATCATCGAAGTGGCTCTGCCCCTGTATGAACGGGCGTGCCGTCCGGAGGATCCTGCAATCGGATTGATAAGAGATTTTCTGACGTTTCTGGCGAAGATGGGGCTTACGGTGCGCGATGACCCGAAGAAGGTTGTCGATATCGCCGGTCGTGCGTGGGGCGAACCGTTCAACGGCCTGGCGATTTCGATCCGGTTACGGACGAAGGAAGACGAAGACGAACTGCCCGCTGTTTCCGTTGCGATCCATAATCGGGCCCGGGATGCACAGCGGCTGATGACGCACGGGTGGCTAAATTTTTTCCACGTGTCGGTGGTCGGTCCGGATGGCCGGCTTGCTGAGCTAACGCCTTACGGCGGCCAGTTGATGAAACCGGACCGTCTGCCCGCGCTGTCCGAAGTTGTGCTGGCATCTGGCGAGGCTATGGAGGCGGATATTCCGATCGGCTCGATCTTTCAGATGCCGAAAGGCCGGTATCACGTCCTGGCTACCTGCGAAACTCCTGGCGGTGAGCTGATTACGTCGAATGAAATCCAGGTTCAGGTCTGAAAGCCTTCAGACCCTGACGGCGAAGATCACGATATTTCCACCCGGCTCGAAAACACCGACTTCCCGCATGCCATAGAAGGTGGTCCGGTCTGCCATCGCGAGTGGGTAGCCTTCCAGGCTCTTCAGCGTGTCCGCGAAATCGTCGATTTCGATGAATAATGTGGCCACGCGCGAGGCTTCCTGCGGCGCAAACGCAGGTTCATCTTTACGCACGCTCGCGGCCGATTGCAGCATCAGTTCCACACCATCGCGAACCAGAATGACGAAGCCGATGCGATCGCCCTCCGGCATTTCGGCAACATTCTGAAAGCCCATTCGGCCGACCCAGAACGGGAGGCAGGGCTCGATTTTTTCAACGACCAGGACTGGCGTGATCTTCATGGCGATCATTCCACGATAATGTATGGATGCTGCAAAACGCAAATATTATGACGTTTGTCGGCACTCGCGACGCCGCCCGCGCGAAGGTTTTCTACCAGGACACGCTGGGTCCGATGTTGGGGCTGACTCTGGTGGAAGAGAACTCATTTGCACTGGTTTTCGATTCCGGCGGGATTATGCTGCGGGTCACGAACGTGCGGGAACTGAATCCGGCGGCGTATACCGTGCTTGGCTGGGAGGTTAACGATATTACGGCCGGAGTGAGGCAGTTGGTAGCAGCGGGCATCGCGTTCGCGCGTTATCCGGGGCTGACCCAGGACGAGGATGGTGTGTGGACCTCGCCGAGCGGCGCGCGTGTCGCCTGGTTTCCCGATCCGGATGGCAATATGCTGAGCCTCACGCAGTTCTGAACGCGACTGCGGAGTGAGGATCCACTACTCCGCGCTCACCGTGAACTTCTCCTGCTGCTGCACGGTCTGATTCCCGACCCTGTCGGTCACCGTGATTCTGAGCATATACGAGCCGGGAGCAAACGTGGCGAGAGGCAGCAGCTTCTGGATGGTCACCTGAGTGGCTGAAGCATCCGGGATGCTTCCGACCTCTTCAGAAAAGCCCATCACCTTATCGTTTGAACCAGCCTCCGAGCCCGCCTTGTCGATTTCATACCCGATCGAGCCAGCCGGCCGGTGCGTCTTGTCGTCCGGTGCGAAGTTATAAACCTGGAGATAAATCCCCATCTTCTCCCCGGGGGCGAATTTCTCTCCCACTCGTGGCCGAATCCTGCTGTCGCCGATCGCGAACACCGCACCGTCGAGTGGCTTTGTCGGGATCTTCTCGATTGTGTCGGCGAGAATCAGGCTGCTGATCGCCAGCCCGTCTTCGGCGAAGAAGTGAGGGACGTCAAGCGCGCTCCGGTAATTCGTTGTATTGCCCGAACCGATATCTTTGGCAACAATCTCCAGGATATATCTGCCGGGAGCAAGAGGAACAGACTGCTGATACAGTTGCCTGAGACGCTCGTGTGGTTGGCCCGCCGGCACATCGATCTTAACCGTCGGTTCAAACGTTGTGACCGGGCGGCGGGTCATGGAAGTGACACGTCCGAAGAGGTTCACGGCTGCCTTGTCCACGCCATTCTGTGACTGAAATTGCAGATCGCGGTCCTCGAATTGGACTGTAATATTGACGATCGTAGAGGACCCGGTCCCCCGCAGGTAATGCATGCGCACCATCATCGGGAGTCTGTTCGCAGCGCTTCTGTCGCCAGCGGTTGCTGCCAGATCCGGGAACTGAAGCTGAGGAGCTGTCTGCATCCCGAAGAACTGTTGCATCCGCTCGAACTCGCTCGCGCTTTGGGCAATGCCCGGCTGGCCTTGCACGATGCGGAATTCGCCCATAGTCGTTGTATCCGCGAACTGGATCACATTGTCACCCTGAGCGCCAGCGGAGCGATATCGCCAGACTTCCATCGGATACGGCTGGACGCCTGCGGAATGAGATTCAATTTCGTCGGGTGGCCCGAGGGTGATATAGACACGCCCGCGATCGGTTTTCCATCCCGGAGTAGTCGATCCAAAGTGCTGGTTGGCATACGCGATGCGGCGATAATGTTCCTGCTTGTACTCGTTTTCCGCAGTGCCCGGCGTCGGATCGCGCCGCGACCAGAACCGGTCGGTAAACTCCTGGCGCTGGTCGTCCGTATTCAACTGAAGAAACGCCGCGCGCTCTTCCGGGGTGATGATATACGCGACATCTTCATTCAGCCACTTATGCCACGGCGACCCGAGCAGCTTGTCGTCGTCCCCGGCACCGGCGGTACTTTGCCGGCTCTGAGGTTGCGCCGCCTGCGCCATTTGCGCAGAGAGAAACGGATCGAACAGCAAGGTGTCCCGGGCATGGCTGGCTAGTGCTGTTGCCGGACCAGGCAGCGAAGGAAAGGGGCTGGTCCTGGGTGAAGAAATCGCAGCCGGAAGCGCGACTGCAAGCGGATGAACGTTCAGCGTCGGCGATGGCGTGGCGTGAACCGTCGCTACCCCCACGCCTGCCATCCACATCAACGCCATCGCCCATGCCGCCCCTGCGCCGGGAAGGTTGCCTGCCGCTGGTTGCGCCGGCTCAATCAATCTTCGGATACGGTTTACCAGCGATCCGCCATTTGCCGCCAACGCGGGTTTCGGCCGCGGCGCCTGTCTCGACTCCAGGTCCGCCAGCGCACGGACATAGGTGCGCACATCGCCACTCGCGGCCACCGCCAGATCGTCACAGCACGACTCACGCTCGGCGCGAATCTGATCTGAGATCCACCAGACGGCTGGGTGATAGAAAAGAACCGCCTCGGCCAGGCTTTGCAAGACGCTAGCCAGGTAATCGTGCCTGCGTAGGTGGGCCATTTCGTGCGCCAGCAAGGCTGTGAGGTATTCCGGTGGCAATCCCGTAAGGGCCTCCAGCGGGACCAGAATTACCGGTTGCAGCCATCCGACGACTGTGGGGACATCCACCAGAGACGAGACCAACAAGCGCACGGAACACACCGATCCAACTCTTGTGGCGATCCGTTCCAGTGTTTGCTGCCATTCGTGTGGAGCGGGATGTGCGGTGGATCGCAGTCGAGTCGTAAATCGCCAGCCGCCAAACAGGCGAACTGAAAAAGTAAGTACCCCCGCCAGCCAGAAGGCCACAAAGCCAGGCAGAAATCCCTGCCATGCGGACGCGGAAATACTCAGCGGGATCACGGGCAGATTGTCGACCCAGCCTGAGAGCAGCAGGAATGTGAGCGGCGGCGCTATCGCCATGACTATAAGCGCCAGACAAGCCAATACGTAACGGCCGCGCGCGGAAAGCGAACGGGCTAGCAGGCTCCGCAGCATCGCGTAGAGGACCGCGATGACAGTGCCCTGCCAGAGGAAGTGCAACAAGGTCCAGCCCAGCCGCTGGACCCAGAATTGGGATAGAAATATTTCGATCATCGCGACTTCTTCCTCTTCGGCTTCCCGAAGGACATTCCACATCTCAGGACGTCAGTTCTCTACCGGTACTTTTTCTATCCGATCAATCACCAGTGAATCCAGCGGAACCCCGGCCGTCCTTATGAGCCTCAAACCAAGTTGCTCTTCCAGTGCCCTGAACAGAGTGGGCAAGTTGCTCGCTGCGTGGTTTCCGTCTTCGAGCGTCGCCTCGGCGCTCACCGCTGCACCAACACGAGCGGGACTGCCGACGGTATCGGCATGGCCATCGAATTTCAGGGTAAAGTCGTACTTTCCAGTTAACCCCGTCTTGTCAACGACGTGATTTCGTTCCTGACCTGAGAATTGATCAAGGAACATTTTGAATCGGTCTGAGACAAACTCACTGACGCTATAGCTCTGAAATTTCGCATATACGCCGCTACCAAGGGCAACACCTTCATCATGGCCCGGTGGCAGAATGAGAAACCCCTCGGCATCGAGTTCTCCGGTAGCGCCCCTGGGCGGCGACGGAGCGTCGGGGTCTGCTGCTGTCTTCAACTTTGGTCCACCTCTCGCTACAACCAGTTCATAACCTGGGAATGTTCGGGTTTCATGGTGAAATTTGATCCTGAACCGATCGATCAGTAAATTCCGGAGCATGACTCGAAATTGTTGCTCGGTTGTTTCCGATGGCATCGTCGCCTGGATGGTATATCCAGGTTTGGGAAGCCAATCGGGGCCAAAGATCTGATCGAACTCTATATTCCACGCTCTCATCAGTAGAGCGCTCAGCGACACGTAAGTGTAGCTGATTCGGCCGGGATCACTTGTGCCGGGACCGCCCTCCAGTTTACCGGATACGCCCCGGACAAACTTTTTGTCCGCGATCCTGACGGATGCCGCATTAAAGTCAACTCGCGCCATGTTGTTCTGGCCAGCCGCAGCGCAGATAAAACATAAAACTGCCAGGCCGACTACTGTGATTCGTCTCATGATTTCCCGCCTCACCAGCCGTTGGACCCAGCGTTGGGATAGAAATGTTTCGATCATCGCAGTTTCTCCTTTCAATTTTCAGAAGGCCGCTCAACATGATCGATGACAAGGAACTGAAGCGGACCTTGCGTCGATTCCACTTTCAACCCAAGCTGCTCGTTCAGAGCTTCCAGGATGGTCAGTCCCGCGGGGACGGGCTGGACGCCCGCATCCGGCGCCGCAGGTCCCTGCGGAGTGGGTATCCATTCGATTGTGAAATCGAACCTTCCGGTAAGTCCCGTCCGATCCACCACGGGGCGACCCGATGAAAACGGAGAAAGCGAACCCGCCAACGCGTCCATAGTCGTGTTTCGGGAGCCCAGCAGACGCGCGCCATTGGATTTCGAGATCAGCATGTATACGTCGCAGGCGGGCGGAAACATATCGGTGTCAATGGCATGCGAACTCTGGGTGGGCGGCGCTGCTGCCTGATCGCAGGACGGCCCGTCTGCGTGGGGACGGAGTTTCGGCCCCAATTTGCCCGGCCTGATCAGGGTGAGGGCGAATAAAGAGGTCTGCCGGGTCTCAAAATGCACGGCCAGCCTGAAGCGACCGGCAAGCAGAGACTGCATCATCAGGCGCATCTGGTCTTTGGTGGGACTGCCTTCCGCCCGCGCCTGAATGTCGAAGGTGTCCGTGCCAACCCACGCCGGCAAATGCGCGATCATCGACTGTATCTGGTCCGGACTCAGCGAAATCCTGTACGCGAATTTGACGTAGGTGCTCAGAGGAAAACGGGCGGAGAAGCGGCCTCCGACGGGAGCGTACGCGTCGCCGGCATCCAGAGGGAAATTGGCGTCTGGAGTAGTGCCCGGCTCGCTCTTTCTGATAGAGGCGACATCGAACGTCATCTTGCCTCCTGCCGCGATCTGCCACTGCGGTACGGGCGTTTGAGCGCTGAGCGGCGCGGCAATCAACATCCAGCCAGCCGCAAAAAATAATAGTGTTCCGCCGGGATTCAGCCTCATCGCGGCCTCTTCCTTTTTTGAGGAGGATCTTTTTCAAGTTCAAGTCGATCCAGAATCCGGCGGATCTGCTCCATATCCTCCGGAGACGCGCGCTGCGCGGTCAGAGCCCCCAGCACTAGGCTCCTCGCCGATTCTTCAAAGACGCGAGTCACCAGATCGCCGGCAAACTGCGCATGGGCCTCCTCTTTCGAGAGAGCGGCTTCATAGAGATGAGACCGGTAGCGTTCACTTCGCGCAAGCAGGCCCTTCTCGTACATTAGCTGCATCTGCTTGAGAGTGCTTGTGTACCCGGTGTCTTTTGCCAGCGTTTCGTGTACTTCACGCACGGTGCTGGGACCGCAACGCCAGAGAACGGTCAGGATGCCGAGCTCGGCATCGGAGGGAATAGTAGCCACAAAAAGATACTACTACGTCAACTTATCGTATGTCAATGCTAAAATATCGTAGTTCGATGCGAACTGTATGGAAACCATCCAGCCTCCCAGTCAATTCCCGGTGGGAGTCTTGTCCACACGGTCGATGACCAGGATATCGACCGGAGCTTTTCCCGCCTCCAGCTTGAGTCCGAGTTGCTTTTCGATTGCCTCGAAGATCGTGGGGCCGCCCGCGTCGGGCGTTCGCGAATATTCTATCGTGAAGTTATAAGTTCCCTTCAGTCCGGTCGCATCGACTACATATCGATCGACGCGATCTCCCGGCAGCGCACGAGCCAGGTCGGCCATTGTCGCTTCTTTACCAAAGAACGTCAGTCCGCCGGCAGTCTGGCCACGCCCGACGCCTTTAAACAAGCCCTGATTACTTCCGGCGACCGCTTCCGTCAGTTTTGGGCCGCCCTTCGCGAGGAGCAGCGAATATACCGGCATTTCCTTCTTCTCGTGATGAAATGCCAGCCCGAATCGATCCGCCAGCAGCGATTGGAGCATCAGGCTCACTGGTCATCCCGATTGATTCCAACTCCGCCCGTGGAACCATCCGGCTTCTTCGCTTCGATGTCGAACTTCTCCGTCGCCAGCCAGTTCGGTCCTCCGGAGATCTGCATATCGAGTACACGGTAGGCATAGATGATGAGCGCCCTGACGGAGATGCTGCGCGCCGAAAACCGCGCGCTCGTGTTTTGCATGGACTCAACAAAGCGGGATCGCCAGCCGTGGGTTTAATCGTGGCCGCGTCAAACGCCACCTGTGGCGAGGGCTGGCCGAATATCAGGAACGAGGTCAAAACGAAAAACGCCGTTCCGGCGATCCATCGAATCATCGCTGTAGTCCCTCGAGTAAATCGAACCAGACGTTCGGATGCGTCAGCCGTTAGCTGAGCCACACTACCTTCTGCCGGGAGTACTTCCAATCGCCCACCCATTCGTTTTTGAAACGATGTCATTGAGGTTCAGTTCCGTGAACTCGCCGGCCGTCATATAGAAAAGCCGGTCGTTCATCCACAAAAATCTATCGCGACCCTCGCCGGTCAGTCTCTGCGGATCTTTTGCCTGCCAGCGAGCGGCAATGCTCCCATCCTGAACTCTCACGGCATAAAAGGTTCGCACCCATTCTCGGCGGCCATTGCTGAGAAGCCACCCCGGGCCGCGCCAGGGTCCGGATACATAAAGTTCCGCCTCCTCAAAAAGAAGAAATTGTGGCGTGATCCCGATCGCCAGCACCTGTCCGGTTCCGGGCGGGGCAGTCTCCCAAATTTCCCCCCCGCTGTCCCAATCGATGAGTCGGTAATTCAGAATCCGATAGCCGGCGCTTGCCGTGAATAGCGAATGATGTGTTTTCGGGATCCAGCCGACAAGATACGGGTTCGGTGTGATCTGAAGGGATTGCCGCCTGCCTTCACTCGTGTACCACAGGAAGGTATTCTGAACGCGCCCGGAATTTGGCGATAGCAGCACGCCCGCTCCATCGGGGGCGACGCCTTCATTACTGATGGGATTTTCGCAATCCACCCGAAAGCGAACCGTGCCGTTTGCATCCAGCCCGATGATCTGAGCCGTTTTCTTCGATTCGTACTTCCACACAATCAGGCTGGCGCTGCCGTCGTCGCTTAAATGGACCTCATCGGCCTTGTATTGCAGGAATGGCCCGGCTGTATTGGTCAGCTTGCCGTGGACATAAATGTTCAGCGAAATGAGGCCTGGCTTTGGATGAAATTCCTCGATGAAGACGCGACTGTCCGGCGTCGCGGTCGCATAACCTGACTCGCCGCTTCTCACGGGAAGCGCGATCTTCCAGTCCTCATTGGTTCCCCACACAACCTCCCCGGCGTTGTTCTGGTGGGTTGCATCAATGAAGCCTGACTGCACCGCGATGGCATCCGTTTGCCGCTGGATGCTTCGGTCCTGGCCGAACCACGTAACTGTTGTTCGACCGAAAATGACGGACGCGCGAACATACGGCGCAACCCAGTAAGTTTCAAGTTTTCCTTTGCTCGTGCCGGGAAGGTCAGGGCCGGGAACATACGGCGGCGGTGCCCAGAGCAACGCCGGCGTCAGGACCAAAGACAAGCCAGCCCGCGCGAGCGTAAGAAAGAGAATCAGCGGCGTCGGTTTCATGACTGTTGCTGCTATCAGTACGACGGTCGCACCGCTCAGTTCGTTGAGATAATTTTGAAAAGCAGCAACGTCATATCGTCGTATTGCGGCGCTCCGGCCGCAAATGAGTCTGCGCCCTGGAAGATCGCATTCAGAATCTCCTTCATCGGCCGGTCCTGGACCGCTTCGACAGCGGCCTGCATCCTCTCCTCACCCCACTCTTCGTCGTCGGTAGTCATCGCTTCGCTGATGCCGTCGGTATACCCGATGAACAGATCGCCTGGCGTCAATTGCAGGCACGCTTCCTCGTATTCCACGTCTTTCAGCAAGCCGACCACCGGCCCGCACGCTTCGAGGCGAATCGCTTCGCCACCATGCAGTACCACCGGCGGATTGTGCCCGGCATTCACGTAGTTCAATTTCCGCGCCGCCGGATTATAAATCGCGAAAAAGAGCGTCGCATACCGATTCGCGGTGGATGCTTCATGAATCAGACGATTCAGTTTCCGCACGATCCGCGCCAGATCGTGCGAGCCCGCATCCACAATCCCGCGCAGCGATGCCCGCAGACTGGCCATCAGCAGCGCGGCAGCGATGCCCTTACCGGAGACATCGCCGATCGCGATCGCCAGCCGCCCGTCTTCCAGCGGAACCACATCGTAATAGTCGCCGCCGACACCCAACGCAGGCCGGCAATGCCCCGCAATATCCAATCCCGGAACCGGCGGGATTTCCGGAAACAGACGCTGCTGCACTTCCCGCGCAATCTCCACTTCTCGCTGCACGCGCTGATGCCGTGCGGCCTCGTCCGCCAGCGAGTGCGCGAGTTCGTTGACCTCCAGTCCCAGGCCTGCCTGTGCGCCAATCGAAGCCAGCAATTGCAGATCGCTCGGCGAATAAGGTTCTTCCGAGCGCTTCGGCCCCAGCACCATGACGCCCATCAGCCGGTTGCGTCCCGCCAGCGGAAGAAGTACTTCCGCGTGAAGCTCATTCAGCGCACGCTTTTCATTGCCGCTCGCCTCGTTAAACCACACTTCCGGTTGATCCCGATAGAGCAGCGCGGGCGCGCTGGTGCGCACCAGGTGCTGCACGGGCGGTGACGTTTCGGCCAGAAAAATCGGATCGTCGAAGGCGATGCCGCCGGCCGTCTGCAAGCGAAATACGTCGCCGCTGCGCAGCATCACGGCCATTTGCGGAACGTGCAGAACTTCGGAAATTCGGCTGGACATGGTCTGGATCAGCGCACCCGGATCGGCGATAGAGCGGGCTTCGATGGCCAACTGGCTGAGCACCTGCTCCGTGTTGTACGCGTCGCGAAAGAATTGCCTGTCAATCGATTCCCGCACACGAACCGCCAGTGGGCGCTTCATAAAATGGATGCGCAGCATGAAGACCAGGACCACAAAGGGGATCATGATCGTCAGTGCGCCCTGGTTGTTTCGCTGCAGAATCGGAATGATCACGCGAAAGAGGATAAGCAGAATCACCGCGAATTCCAGCAGAAAAGCGGTGGTCCGCGCGAGCAGGTAACGCGTACCCATCCGCACCAGAATGTTCACATCGAGAGCGCGCTGCACGAGCACCACATACGCGAGGCTGAAGGGAAATATCAGCATGAGGACGGCGCTGGTGTATCCGAGCCACTGGATATTGGCCGGGCTGAACCCAAATCGTGGCAGAAGTCCCCACATGATCAGAACGCTGCCCAGACCGACGACGGACCCGGCGCAGAGTACGCGCAACCGGCGGCGCATATCGGAAGTGGATGCCGTGCGCAGTTTGGCGAAGATCGCGACCCAATAGAGAGACACGCAGATCAGGGTGAGCCAGTTGATCGCCGGGTTCAGAATAGCGTCGACGGTGGCGAAACCCGGCAGGAAAGACAGGTTGTACCAGGCGTCGTAATCGCTCAGAAATTCCATGCCAACCGCGGCAGTGAAAAGGACCAAAACAAGCCACTTCAGCCAGGGCGCGCTGGTATCGATTCGCGACCGCTCGGGAAACAGAAGCCCGAGCCACAGCATCGCGGCTGGCGCCATGACGCCGAGAGCAAGGTGCCAGGCAAGGCGCAGCACCAGCCATGCGCCGGGCCACCAGTTAAACGTCGAAACCGAAATGTAAGCTTCGGGATAGCTGAGCAGGACCAGGATAAACCAGGCGTTGGGATCCATTGGGCGCGCCAGTGCAACCCAGTAACCCGCGATCAGGCACACCAGCGGAATCGCGATCTGCAATATCATGAAGAAGACCGTCGCGCCGATCTGGAGGTGATCCGAATAGCCCCTCAGTGGAACGGCGATCGTGGACCGCGTGCCATCCGGTCTGCGGATTCCCACCTTCATCGTTTCGTCGGGGCGGGCATAGAAGCGCGTGGACTGCATAACGGCCCGGCCTTTATATGGAATGCCGTTGAGCGATTCAACCGTATCCCCGGTCGCCAGGCCTGCCTGCTTCGCCGCCCCGGTCGCGCTCGTGATGACCGGCCGGTACCAGTCGATTTCGAACCCGGGTTCGTGGACTTGATGGCGCAGGTCGAAGTAGCCCGTGATCAGCGAGACCGAAGCCATAACCTGATAGCCCAGGCTAATCGCCACGTAGACGAACAGCAGCACGTAGACAGCGCGGGGTACACGGGTTCGCATAAATCGGTACTCAGGTAGTTTACCTGGCGAGGCGCTGGCCGGCCCCGCAAGGCTACTTTTTCGCGGTCACGGTCTTCGGGCCGACGACGAAGCCCTTATACGCGGTGCCGGCCGCAGAGGCTACATTTTTGGATTTACTCGCGCCGGTTTCCAGCGGATGTTTGGATATCCCGTCGCGATGCGCGGCCGATGTCGCACGAATCGGCACCTTCTGACCATCTGCCGCGTCAACACTGTCGAGACTGAACGTCATCTTGCTGCCCAGGACGCCGAATTTTTTCTTCGCCGCATCGACGATGACGCCCGACGCCACAGCACCCTTGCGGATGACGACTGTATCGTTGACGCGAACGTCTGCCGAAACTTTAAACTGGACGGGCGTTCCGGCTGCGGCATCGCCGGGAATGTCGTCCGTCAGGGTCAGCGGGACAGGTGTAGCGTCGCCGAGAACAACCGTAACTGTTACGATCGGCTGGGCTGGCGCCGTAACGGGAGATGCCGTGACCGGCTGTGGATCAGAATTAACCGCGGAAGTCGGCGGCGCGGGCGTTTCTGTGTGGACCGGCTGCGCCTCCGTGCGATGGCTGTTTACCCACCAATACCCGGCGCCCCCGGCAACTGCCGCCAGGACAACGATCGCGGCCAGCAGCGGCCCCACACGCCGGCCGGCCGGGGGATGTGACGCGACAACTGCCACTGGTGGAAGAGCACTGAACGAGCCGGAATCCCACTGTCGTGCCAGCGCCGCGAGTGCCGCCTGAATATCCGCCATCGACTGCGCCCGCTCGTCGGGATTTTTCTTCAGACACTCTCCGACGATGCGCTCGAGTTCAGCCGGAACCTCAGGGGACAGCTGTCTGACAGGTTGGATCTCGTCGCGAAGAACCGCCGTGAGTGTCGCGATGACCGAGTCGCCCTGAAAAGCGTGACGGCCCGTGAGCATTTCGTACAACACCGCGCCGAACGAAAAAATGTCGGAACGGGCGTCCACTTTCTTCCCCTCCGCCTGTTCGGGCGACATGTAATTCACGGTGCCGAGCAGGGTCCCTTCAATAGTGAGAGGAGCGGGCTGCATCGTAACGGTAGCGCCGTCGGGGTCGGTTGCCGGCCAATCGATCAGCTTGGCGAGCCCGAAATCCAGCACCTTGACGAGGCCTGTGCCGGTGACCATAATATTCGCCGGCTTCAGGTCGCGATGGATGATTCCGGCTGCATGCGCCGCGCAGAGAGCCTCCGCAAGTTGCGTGGCGTAACGCAGAACCTGTTGCAACGGCATACCGTCCCTGGGGATGAGCTCGACCAGCGTCTTACCGTCCACATATTCCACGACCATGTACTGGGTTTCACCGTCATCCACGATGTCGAAGATCGTGATGATATTGGGATGGTTCAGCGCGGAAACGGCCTGGGCTTCCTGCACGAAGCGGCGGCGGCGATCCGGATCCCCGGACATCGCGGCGGACAGGACCTTCACGGCGACGATGCGGTTCAGTCGCGTGTCGCGGGCTTTGTAGATCTCGCCCATGCCGCCGCCGCCGATCTTCTCGCCGAGTTGATATTGCAGGACAGTTCGCTGAACCATGAGATCCGGTGAAGCGGAATTCGGGCCGCAGTCTTACCGATTTGAGTGTACCGTGTTCCTGATTTGCAAGGTCAATCGTCTAATCTATAAATTGAGTCTGGTTGCTTCCGGCCCCGGCTGTGAATGGTTCGATGCTGAATAAGAAGTTTACTGCAACATTGCAAAAAAGTTCCGCCAAAGGCGGTTGGACCTATCTGGTCTGGCCCGATTCGGTTCGTTTTTTCGAAACCCGAGGGCTGGTGAAAGTACGGGGAAAGATGAACGGTCATCCATTTCAAAGCTCGTTCATGGCGCTCGGCAATGGCACGCACAAGCTGCCTGTTAAGGCGGAACTGCGCAAGAGCATCGGAAAAGAGGCCGGTGATACCGTGACCGTCCTGCTGGAAGACCGGCTCGATTAACCCGCCGTCCCGATAGGTGTCATTGGGTGTTGCGGAAGGGCATCATCTTTTCGAGGCTCAACAGCGGCGATCAGGCGGCGAAACTTCTGGCGTGTTGAGGCTATTCCGCCTCATTGTGTTGCATATTTGCGACGAACTGTGATGCTTAGTCCTTCTGTATCAAATATTTACCATTTCCGCAGCCTTTGCGGGTTAGCATGAATGAATGCAGTTCGAGACCACCATTGAGCGCCCCGTCGAGGTGAGCGGAGTCGGTCTTCACACGGGCGTGCCGGTGAAACTTCGTATGGTGCCTGCGCCGGCGGGTACTGGAATCGTATTCCGCCGTTCGGATCTGGACTATTTCCCGATTCCCGCGAGTTGGAAATACGTCGAACGGGTGAGCTATGCCACCAGTCTGATGCGGAGCAGCCTGCTGATCTCAACGACGGAGCATCTGCTGAGCACGCTCTACAGTTTCGGGATCGACAACCTGTGGATCGACATTGACAATCTGGAAGTGCCGATTCTCGACGGCAGCGGCAAGCCATTTGTTGATCTGCTGCGCGAGGCCGGCGTGCGCGAACTGCGCCGCAAACGCCGGTATCTGCGAATCCGGCGGCCCGTGATGGTGGCGGACGGCCAAAAGCGGATTTCGATCCTGCCCGACAACGCGTTCCGGCTGACATGCGACATCGATTTCCCGCAGCCGATCGGGAAACAATCGATCGAGATGGAAGTGACGGCCGAGAATTACGCGAGAGAACTCTCGCCCGCGCGCACGTTCGGCTTCGAGCATGAGTTGGCGCAGCTCCGCGAGATGGGGCTGATTCGCGGCGCGTCGCTCGAAAACGCCGTTTGTTTTACAAAACATGGCGTGATGAATCCCGAAGGCTTGCGGTTTCCGGACGAGTGCTGCCGCCACAAGGCTCTCGATCTGATTGGCGATCTGGCTTTGATCGGGCGTCCGCTGCTGGGCAATGTGATCGCGGAACGGGCGGGGCACGCGATGCATACGGCGCTGGTAGCCAGGATTATGTCGGATTCGTCGCTTTATGAGATTGTCACGTTTGACGAACTAGCCTCGCGCGTGGCGGAGGCTGTTCTGGCGTAAGCGACCACGCATGGCAAAACGTAAGGCGAAGCAGTTCAGCGCGGAGAAAGAGATCAAGGCCATCGCGAGGGAACGCGTGGGCACGGTGAAACCGGGGCGCGTCATCGTGCCGAAAAGTGCGAGGAAACCCAAATACCCCATTGACGACCCAAGCGATTCGGGCACCTGACCGCGTTTCGAGAAACCCGCCTGGCTCGCACTGGCATGCGAATTGCACTTATCGCGCCCGAGGTGCTTTCCCAATGAAGTATTTATCGATTATTTGTATGGGCGCGATAATGCTCGCCGCCAGTGGCTGCGCCACTAAAAATTATGTCCGCAAGAGCATCGACCCGGTGAACGGGAAGGTAGATGCGCAGGGCCAGACGATCGCTCAGACGTCGCAATCTCTCCAGAAGACTCAGCAGTCTCTGGAAACCGATGAAACTACGCTGAGCGCAACAAAGGAAACGGCGACTTCGGCCGACAATCGGGCCGGTGACGCCATTAATCGGGCCAACGATGCAGCCAGTAAGGCAACCGACGCCGCCGGTAAGGCCGATCAGGCGTCGCAGAAAGCGGATCAGGTTGGCACGCAGGTGGGCGATTTGAAAACCACTGTGGCGAACCTGGACGACTACAAGAAGGTATCCGGCGCAACTGTGAATTTCAAATTTAACAGCGACAAACTCGATGCCGACGCCAAACAGCAGCTGGATGAGATGGCTTCAGCCGGTAATAATTACAAGCGCTACTTTATCGCGGTAGAAGGCTTTACCGATCACACAGGTAACGATGAGTACAACGTCGCTCTGAGCCGCCGCCGCGCCGATGCCGTCGTAGCGTATCTCGTAAGCCAGCACGACATTCCAGTCTATCGTATACAGATGGTCGGACTGGGCAAGGATAAGCCGGTGGATGACGGCAAAGACCGGGCAGCCAATGCAAAGAACCGGCGCGTCGAAGTGAGCGTCTACAGTGCCGATCCGAATGCGAGTCCGATGGCCCGGAACTAACAGGCTATTCCGTTCGCAGGGGGACGGGTATCGCTCGTCCCCCGTGTCCGATGTGTCTTCTTTCCTTCTGAATGTCTTCCCCACGATCCTTCTGTGCATTCCCCAAAAACGAAGCGCCGTGACTGGAGCGCGCTGCGAAATAGACCGGGCGATATACTGAGGTTTCTCCCTCATCCCCGAAAGGATTGCAGATCTTTGCGAAATAAAATTACAGTCATCGGCGCCGGAAACGTGGGCGCGAATTGTGCCGTATGGGCAGCTAAAAAGGAGCTCGGCGACATAGTCCTGGTGGACGTCGCCGAAGGCGTTCCGCAGGGCAAGGGCCTCGATCTGTTGCAGGCCGGCCCGGTCGAACATTACGACGTCAGCATCACCGGCGCGAACGATTATGCGCCCACCGCGAATTCGGACGTGATCATCATCACGGCGGGGTTTCCGCGCAAGCCCGGCATGAGCCGCGACGACCTTCTGGTGGCGAATTATGAAGTGGTGAAGACGGCCACTGAAAAGGCTGCGGCGGTTTCGCCGAATGCGGTGATCATCGTGGTCACGAATCCACTGGATGCGATGGCGCAGGTGGCTTACATGGTATCCGGGTTCCCGAAGAATCGTGTGATCGGTATGGCGGGAGTGCTGGATTCGGCGCGGTTCCGGACGTTTATCGCGCAGGAACTCCAGGTTTCGGTGGAGAACGTGACGGCCGTCGTGCTGGGCGGCCATGGCGACACGATGGTGCCCGTGGTGCGGCTGTCGAACGTGGCGGGAATTCCGCTCACGGAGCTGATTCCGGCGGATCGTCTGGCGGCCATTGTGGACCGTACCCGTAACGGCGGCGCGGAGATCGTGAAGTATCTCAAAACCGGCAGCGCTTACTATGCGCCGGCGGCTTCGGCCGTGGAGATGGCGGAATCGATCCTGCGGGACAAGAAGAAAGTGCTGCCATGCGCAGCGTATCTCGAAGGCGAATACGGCATCAACGGCCTTTATGTCGGCGTTCCCTGCAAACTGGGCGCGGGCGGCATCGAGAAGATCTACGAAATCAAGCTGACTGCGGAAGAGACGGTCGCGCTGCATAAGAGTTCCGGCGCGGTGCAGGAACTGGTGGATGTGATCAAAACCAAAATGGTCTGAATCGGTCCGGTCGATAAGATCAAGGGCATTGTTTCCGGCGTGCCGAACTGCTAAAACATATTAGAGGAGAATTGTTATCGTCAGATTTTGCGTGCTGGCCAGTGGCAGTGCGGGAAATGCGGCGTTTCTCTCCACATCGAAGACACGGGTCCTGATCGATGCGGGGTTGAGCGTGCGGGAATTGACGCGCCGTTTGGCGGAAATCGGCGAAAAGCCGGAAGACCTGGACGCCGTCCTCATCACGCACGAACATTCGGATCACATCTCCGGGCTGGCGCGGTTGGTTCGCGCCCGAGCCAAAAAGAAAAAACCGATTGCGGTTTTCGTCTCACGCCTGACCGCTCCCATGCTGGAATGGGAAGGTATGGAAAGTCCGCCGCCGGTGGAGCATTTTCAGGCTGGCTCGGACTGGACGGTAGGCGACGTGAGCGTCCAGAGTTTTGGAATTCCGCACGATGCCGAAGATCCGGTTGGGTTTTGCCTCGAAGCCGAAGGCGTTAAGGTCGGCATCGCCACGGATCTCGGGTATGTGCCGGATTCGATCAAGTATCATCTGCGTGGCGTGCATTTCCTGTTGTTCGAATCGAATCACGCCATCGAGATGCTGAAGGTGGGGCCGTATCCCTGGAGCGTGAAACAGCGCGTGATGAGCCGGAAGGGTCATCTTTCGAACGACACGACCTGCGAGTACATTGAAAACGATCTGCACAACGACGTTCAGGCGCTGATTCTGGGCCATCTGAGCGAGCAGAATAATCATCCGGCGATCGTGCGGCAGGGCGCGGAAGAATCGCTGTTACGTCGCGGTATTTCACCGCGTCTTGTTATCGCGGAACAGAAAATGCAAACTGAGGTCTTTACGTATTGATTCCCCGTTATACACGCCCGGAAATGGGCGCCGTCTGGAGCGACCAAAACAAATTTCAGCAATGGCTTGAGGTGGAACTGGCGGCGTCGGAAACGCTGGCTGGTTTGGGGACCGTTCCTGCTGCCGATGCCGCGCTGCTGCGGAAACACGCAGGTTTCGATGTCGCTCGCATCGATGAGATTGAGAAAACCACGCGGCACGACGTGATTGCGTTCACCACCGCTGTGGCGGAATCGATGGCGGCGGCCGGACATCCGGAGGCTTCCCGCTGGTTCCACTACGGGTTGACGTCGACCGACGTGGTGGACACCGCGCAGGCGCTGCAGTTGCGGCAGGCAGCGAACATCCTGCGCGCCGATCTGGAAAAACTGCGTGAAGTGCTGAAGCGCCGCGCTTTCGAATTCCAGCACACTGTGCAAATCGGACGGACGCACGGTGTTCATGCGGAGCCGGTGACATTCGGGATGAAACTGGCGCTCTGGTACGGCGAGGCTGGCCGGGATCTGAAGCGTCTGGATGCGGCGGCGGAAGATTTGCGGGTTGGCAAGATGTCTGGCGCTGTGGGGACGTTCGCCCATATCGGGCCCGAAGTGGAGGCGGCGATCTGCGCGCGCCTGAATCTTGAGCCCGCGCCCGTGGCGACGCAGGTAGTGCAGCGCGACCGGCATGCGCATTTTGCCGCAGTACTGGCGACGACGGCGGCGCTGTGCGAAAAGATCGCGCTCGAAGTCCGGCATTTGCAGCGGACGGAAGTGCGCGAAGCCGAAGAGTTTTTTGCGCGCGGTCAAAAGGGCTCGTCGGCTATGCCGCACAAGCGGAATCCGGTGACCTGCGAGCAGATTTGCGGCCTCGCGCGTGTGGTGCGGTCGAATGCCCAGGCGGCTTTTGAAGACATTGCGCTGTGGCATGAGCGCGATATTTCGCATTCCTCGGTGGAGCGCGTGATTCTGCCCGATTCCACGATCCTGACGGATTATCTTCTTGCGAAGACGACCAATTTAGTGGAGAATATGTTCGTCTATCCGGAACGCATGCGGCGCAATCTGGAGATGACGAAGGGGCTGGTGTTTTCCGGGCAGTTGCTCCTGGATCTGGCGGCGGCCGGCATGCTGCGCGAACAGGCTTATGCGATCGTGCAGAAACATGCGATGGAAGCGTGGGAGAGCGAAGGCGATTTCCGCGCGGTGATTGAGGCCGATCCCGAAATCGCAAAGCTGGTCAGCCGCGAGAAACTGGCGGAGACGTTCTCGGTGGAGCGGCAGCTACGCAACGTGGATGCGATTTTCGTGCGCGTTTTTGCGGGGTAAAATGGGGGAAGAAAGTGGGAACTCCATTCGTCTTATTTCCTGTGAGACGCCGGACCACGTATTTACTGCCTTGGGCTATCGCGCCGCTCCTGATTGCGCAGTCGCTGCCCACATTTGACTTAGCGTCCATCAAACCGCAACCCTGGACAAACGAAGGCGCTGTGGATGTCTACGTGCGCGGCAATACTCTCTACGGCGAGCACGCCGATTTGTATCGGCTCGTCGATTTCGCATACGGGCTCCGGCCGGACAATCTGCAACTCTCGGGCGGTCCGGCCTGGGCTCGCCACGGAATTCTTTCCAATGTTTCCGGAGCCGACTCGGTTCTGTATCAGGTGATAGCCAAAGCGTCCGACGGACCACCGCCCTCCATGGAGCAATTCCGTCTCATGTTGCAGTCTTTGCTGGCGGACCGCTTTCAGTTGAAAATCCACCATGACATGAAGGATCTGCCGGTGTTCAAGCTGGTCGCGCTGAACGGCGGCCCCAGGATCGCGGAGAATCGTTCGAACGCGAAGAGCTCGGTATCGTACAAAAGCGAAAACCCATTCCGGATGACCGCGGTACACGTTCCGCTGAGTGTGCTGGTCGATGATCTGGCATATGCCACCGGCCGCCCCGTGATCGACAAGACAGGGCTGACCGGCTTCTACGATTTTGAAATCGCCTGGTCTCCCAGGTTTCTTGAGGACGACCTTAACACGGCGGACGGACCGGCGCCTGACGTGCCGTCCGTCCTCATGGCTGTGCAGCGCCAACTCGGGCTAAAGCTCGAACCCGGCACCGCGCCGTTCGACACCGTGGTCATTGACCACGTGGAAAAGCCCTCGGCGAATTAGAGCTTGACGGTTACGGTCTTCACTTCCGTATACTGTTGCAGTCCGTATTCGCCCAACTCCCTACCAATTCCCGACTGCTTGAAGCCGCCGAACGGAGCCCCGGCGTCGAAAACGTCGTAGCAATTCACCCACACCGTGCCCGCGCGCACATTGTTGGCAATCGCAAGAGCCTTGCTGATATCGCGCGTCCACACTCCCGCCGCCAGGCCATACACGGTCTTGTTCGCGCGTTCGGAAACTTCCTCGATATCTTTGAATTTGATGATGCTCATCACGGGTCCAAAGATTTCTTCTTCGGCGATTTTCATGTCGTCGCGCACATCCGCAAATACAGTCGGCTGCACGAAATAGCCGCAATCACCCGAGCGGCTTCCGCCCGCCACAAGTGTCGCGCCTTCGCTCTTGCCTGATTCGATGTACGACATCACTTTGTCGAACTGGACGTCGTCCACCTGAGGGCCTTGCTCCGTCCTCGGATCGAACGGATCGCCCACCTTGCGTGATTTGGCGCGCTTGCCGCTGCGCTCGACAAAATCGTCATAGGCCTTCTCCTCGACGAAGACGCGGGAACCTGCGCAGCAGCACTGGCCCTGATTGAAAAACAGGCCGAAGTGAGTCCCTTCGATGGCGGCGTCCATATCGGCATCGGCAAACACAATGTTCGGACTCTTGCCGCCAAGTTCGAGCGTGACTCGCTTGAGATTGGTTTGCGCGGCAGCCTCCATGATCAGGTGGCCGACCTCGGTCGATCCTGTAAACGCAACCTTATCGACATCCATGTGACGGGCAATCGCGGCGCCGGCCGTCGGACCGTAGCCAGGCAACATATTGACTACGCCTTCTGGAAAGCCTGCTTCGGTAATGAGATCCGCCACGCGCAGGGCGGTGAGCGGAGTCTGTTCGGCGGGCTTCATCACCACCGTGTTACCGGTCGCGAGCGCCGGAGCCAGCTTCCACGCCTGCATCAGGATCGGAAAATTCCACGGGATGATCTGTCCCACCACGCCGACGGGTTCATGGCGTGTGTAACAAAAATAATCGCCCGCAACGGGGATCGTTTTTCCCTGAACCTTATCCGCCCAGCCCGCATAATAGCGGTAGCAGGCAATAGCCAGAGGCAGATCGGCAGCTTTTGCCACCATGTAGGGCTTGCCGTTATCCAGTGCTTCCAGTTTCGCCAACTCGTCGGCATGCTTTTCCATCAGGTCGGCGAGCTTATAGAGAAGCTTGCCTCGCTCGGCGGCCGACATGCGGCGCCAGGCGGACTTTGTGGCGAAGGCGGCTCGCGCTGCTTTCACCGCGAGGTTGACGTCGGCGACGTCCGCCTCGGCGACCTGGCAGATTTCCTCGCCCGTCGCGGGGTTGACGGTTCCGAAAGTCTTGCCGGATTCGCTCGGGACCCAGCGATTGTTGATGAGTAGTTTCGTCGGGGGCATCGCGACCCGGCTTTCGGTTGGTTTTGACATGACAGAGGACATACGGCGTAGTTTCCTTCCATGGGTATTTTATCCGATCCCGCGCCGCTTGTGCCGGCCGCGATTCAGGCGGTGATTCAGGCGGTCTTCATCCGCTGTCCGATTCCATCCAGAATGCCGAACAGCGCCGCTTGGGTGGTCTCCCGGTGAAGCCTTTCTCCGGCAGCGATCTTCTCCGGAGTTTGCTCGTACCGTCCAGCGCCAATTTCGTGTCCGCAGTGGCCGATCAGATCCTTCAAACCTTCCGCCGTCGCCTCCAGATGAAACTGAAGCCCCAGTGCCGATGGATGCTCGAACGCCTGAACGCGGCACCCTTCGCTGTCGGCAAGATGGATGCAGTCCGCCGGAAGATCGTAGGTTTCGCCGTGCCAGTGCAGGACGTCCATTTGCTCCGGCATTCCCGCAAAGTAAGCGGAGCCGCCCGCGCCCGCGAGACGCCGAAGCGGAAACCATCCGATTTCTTTCACCCGATTACGATAGATCCGGCTCCCCAGGCACTCCGCCAGCAGCTGCGATCCCAGGCAAACCCCCATGACAAACCTGTTTTTCTCCAGGCATTGCGTGACCAGTTTTTTCTCCGGCACGAGCCACGCGTGGTCCGCCTCGTCATGGATACTCATCGGCCCGCCCATGACAACGAGCAGGTCGAAGTTGTCCAGCCGGGGCAGGGGCTGGCACTGGAACAGCTGGATTGTCCTCAGAGAGTGGCCGCGCGTTGCCGCCCAGGTGGCAATGTTGCCGGGGCCTTCGAACGAAACGTGCTGAAGACAGGCGATCCGCATCTTCTCCATCTCCTGAAAATATCGCGGGACTCGCTCAGAAACCCAGCCACGGCCCCGCAGTCAGTACGAGCGCCAGCGTCAAGCCGGCAATCGCGAACTCGCCGACCGCTCCCACAACAAACGGCCGCAGCCCCTGTTTCCGCATCTCCCGAAGATCGGTTCGAAGGCCCACGCCCGCGAACGTCAGCAGAAACGCCCACCGTGAAAGATTCGCCACATCGGTCATCTGAGCTTTCGTGAACGCTCCCAGCGTCGCTACCAGCGAGATCACCAGAAACCCCAGCACGAACTTCGGGAATTTCTGCCAGAGGAACGCCCCTTTATTGGCGATGTGTTTGGCCTGGCTCTGCTTTGCCCAGTAGATCGCGTAACCCAGAACGACAAATCCGATCGTCGCGTTCCGTGTCGTCTTAGCCAGCACCGCGAACTTGCCTGCGGCGTCGGAGAAAAGAGCGCCAGCCGCCGTCGCTTCGGCCGTATTGTCCACGGCCAGTCCGGCCCACATGCCGAACGCTTTGTCGCCCATACCCAGCGCGTGTCCAATAGCCGGAAACGCAAACAGGCTGAAAGCCCCCAGCGCCAGAATCGCGGCAATGGCGTATGATGCATCTTCATCCTCCGCATCGATTGCCCCCTTCGCCGCGATGATTGCCGATACTCCGCAGATGGACGATCCGATTGCGAGAAGGCTCGTCAGCTTAGGCTTCAAGCCAAATTTACGGCCGAGCCATGTCATCAGGGCGATAGAAACGCCGAGCTCTATCGCGACAAAAACAAGGCTCGCGCTGCCGAGCTTCAGCACGTCCCCCAGCAGGAAGCGAACGCCCTGAAACACAATTCCGATCTTCAGCCAGAATTCATAGGTATCGACACCCGGACGAAACAACGCCGGAATACCGACCGTGTTTGAGATCACGAGGCCGAACAGGATCGCCCACAACACGTACTCGATGTTCGGCAACGCCGTATGATGCGCCTTGCCATACGCCGAAATCGACTGTTCCGTCACCTTGCCTGCGTAGCCAATGATTGCCAGCAACAGAATGCCAGGGATCATGCGGAAGAAACCGCCCTGCGCTGCCGCGACCTGTGGCGTAGTTTGAGTTACCGCTGGATTCATATCTGATCGTTCTCCATTTCGTTTCGCTCGGTTTCGAGTGACGCTACCACGGAATGTGGGGCATCGCTCCGGTCAGGACAAGCGCTGTGGCAACGAATGCCAGAATAACGGACCACCAGTCGACGGACAGCTTATTCATGCGGTTCTTCCTTTTTTGACGCTTGTAAGAGGATACACTGCGGCGGGGCGGATCGTGTGCCTTAGGCTATATCCATGCCCCGTCCCCAGGTGAGCGGTGTCGATCTGGATCCTCAGACTCGCTGCGCTCACTACAATTCGCCGCTGGACGTTATAGCGATTAAGATGAGGTGCTGTGGCCGATACTTTGCCTGCAAGGCTTGCCACGATGAGTTGGCGGACCACGCCACCGAAGCCTGGCCGCGCACCGGGTGGGATCAACCGGCGGTGCTATGCGGAGCGTGTGCGAAGGAACTCACCGTGCAGGAATATCTGGATTGCGGGAACCAGTGTCCGGCGTGCGGTGCGCGCTTCAATCCCGCCTGCCGCAATCACTACCACTTCTATTTCGAGCCGGAAAATCACCCGAACGTGAACGAATAAGCCTGCACGCCAGGTACGAGAAACTCGATCCGAAAAACACGATCGCGCACCCCCCCCTGCTGCCGGACGAGTTGATATAACCGATTCTCAGTTACTACGCCAAGCCCGGCGGCGTCGGTATCCACGCCATGATCGGCGCCCGGCGCTTTTCCGTCGAGCGTAACCCGAAACCGGATCGGCGTCCCGTCCTTCGCCGGCCCCAGCACCAGGTGAAGATCGCGTGAATGAAACCGGAATGTGATGCTTGCCCCCGCCGCCAGCGACGTGGCCGACTGCTTCGCGTCCAGCCATTTTCCGCCAAAGGCCCAATCGTTGGGGTCGAGGTCGGCGGGAGTCCGATACAGCTTCGGCTCGTCCTTCGCGAGGTCGCCCGGAGATACAAAGCTGTCGGCTTTGTCATATCCGACATAGGTTTCATAAGACTGGATGTCCGCCGCGTCGGGAGTCGCCTGTGAACCGCCTGCAATAATCTGCGTCGCCGCCGCGGGAAGCGGCTTGCCATTCGCCTCTTCGAGCAGTATGCGAATCCATTTCTCGGATTCCTCGTAGTTGCCCTCGCCGGCATGGTGAAATCGAATGCGCCCGGTCGCGTCGATGAAATAATGCGCGGGCCAGTATTGGTTGTTGAAGCTTCGCCAGATTTTGTAATCGTTATCCATCGCAACCGGATAGACAACGCCGAGATTGCGAATTGCATTCCGGACATTCGTTTCGTCCTTCTCAAATGCGAACTCCGGCGTGTGAATGCCGATCACAACCAGACCGCTGTTTTTATATTTCTCGTTCCAGGCTCTGACGTAAGGCAGCGTCCGAAGGCAATTGATGCAGGAGTAAGTCCAGAAATCGATCAGCACGACTTTGCCCCGAAGCGACGCGGACGTCAGCGGTGGCGAATTGATCCACGTGGTGGCTCCCGAAAGCTCGGGCAGCATCGTCAGCGCTGAACCAGAACCTATGTCCTCCGCGTCGGCAGCCCGCCCGGGCGCGGTGCCTGTTGGCTTTGCCGCGGGATGGAAACGATTGACCAGTTGTTGCTCCAGACCCGCCGTGCCGGCGAGCGAAAGCCGCGTGAGAATCCCCTGATCCAGACCCAGAGCCACGGCGGCAACGGCGAGCAACACTGCCACGCCGAGAATCCGCCGAATCCATTCCTCCGCGCCGAGCGACCGCTTCATCGCTGCGAAGACGCGGCCACCCGCCAGCAACGCGATTGCAAGCGAGGTCGCCGCTCCCGCCGCATACGCCAGGAGAAGGATCGCAGTATGCGTACTTGCGCCACCTAACGCAGCGCCGGTCAGGATGAGTCCTAAAATCGGCCCCGCGCACGGCGCCCACAGCAATCCGGTTCCGATGCCGAGCAGAAATGATCGCCCGGCGCCCGGAGCTGCTTCGGAATGCTGCGAGAGGTTGCTGCCAATGCGAACCAGCGGCCGTGAGATCCGCTCAGCCAGCGATGAGAAAAGCAGGGTAAGGCCAAAGACGCCGAAGAGCACGAGTGCCGCAATCCGGCCGAATTGATTGGCGCGAACAGCCCAGCCGCCGCCTACGGTTGCAAGACTCGCCACCAGAGCGAACGTAACAACCATGCCGGCGAGTAACGGAAGTCCGCTCTTGCGAAACGGTTGGTCGGAGCGCGCAAAAACAAACGGAAGGACAGGAAGAATACACGGGCTGAGGATGGTGAGGACACCCCCCAGATACGCGAGTAGAATCAGCAGCATCGTTGAATCTTCAATATGGCACGCCGGGCGGGCGAACGTGTTTTACGCGAGCAGGACATGACGCTGACGGCCATATGCGCGAATGTTTTTGTCGCTGGTAAGCAACCGTGCGCCCATGGCGCGCGCGGTAGCCACGATAATGCGATCGGCCGGGTCGCCGTGGAAAGATCCAGGAAGATGATTGCTTTCGAGCGCGATCGTGGGCGTGAGAGGCGCAACAGATAACCCGGTCATCGCCAATGCCTCTTCAACCCATTGGGTACAACTCGTGTAGAGCTGAAGCCTTCCTTTAGACTCCAGCATGCCGACTTCCCAGACCGACATCACGGAGAGGAATAAATCGCCTCTTGTGGCAGCGTCGCGGATCACCGCGAGACTCCGGGCCGTCACGCATTCCCGTGTGCCGAACTGGAGCCAGATCCAGTAGTGAGTATCGATCAGTAGAGGCGCAGGGCGGCCGTTACCGCTCGGCATCCCAGATTTCCCCGGTGGGTGAGACGATGTCGCCCACGATGATCCCGGATCCCTTCATGCGCCCGAAAATCTCTGGCGTGGTTTCTTCAACCGGTACCAGGCGCGCCACAGGCTTACCGCGCTTCGTGATGAGAATATCCTTTCGTTCCCGCTGCACTTCATCGAGGAGCGCAAGGCACGTGGCTTTGAATTCTCCGGCGGCAATCTGACGTTTCATCTATGGTCATATTACCATGGTCACGAATCAAAATCTGGTCCAGATTGCCTTTCAATACATCGAATGAAAGCGCCGCGTCCTCCACTGCCTGACGCATATCCCCCGAGACCAGCACGACGAAAGGCACACGATCCAGATGATCCGCCTGCCCGGCAGCCAGATCCGCGGCCAGCGCGTCGCCAGGGTTGGTATCGCCCTCGATCCGTTCGCGTAGCTTCTCCATGACGCTGGCCGGGAGCACCCGCGCTACCTGTTTTTCGACTTCTCCATTCGCGCTCCACTCCGACCTCGTCGCGAAAAGCTGCCGCATTGCGGCATCGTAATAGCCGAGTTCGCCGGCCGCATCTGCGTACTCCGCCGCCGCTTTCGCGTAACGATGCGAAGGTAGTGGAAAATCGCGGTAAAGCAATCGCGCCTTGCCTGTCTGCACGTACTGCGCGGTCAACAGCGGCACAACATCGCGCACGAAGGCTTCGCAATGCGGGCATTCGTAATCGATATAGATCTCAATGCCAATCGGAGCCGATGCGAAACCCACATCCTTGAAATTGCTTTGTATCGACGGCCGTGTCACCACGCGGTCCACTACAGCGGGGGCGGCGGGGACCGTCGGGGCTGTGGAGACGCTGACGATAGTCGGGTTGGCGGCCCGGCCGAACACACGCTGCACACACGGACCCGGCTGTTCCGCACACGCGCGCGACGCAGGAAGCACCAGCAAGGCCGCGCACGCGCTCGCCGCCACCACAGTCGTCCAGACCCATCGCCGCACAGCCAGGCCTCGCGCGCGGGTCTTTGCCAAAGTTCTCGCCCGTAACCGCGCCAGCGTCCTGCCCGCATCCGGAGCCCAATCGCGATCCGGACCGAGCGACGCCAGCCGTTGATCCAGCCACCGATCGTCTGCCGAAAGCCCGTCTTCCGAAAGCCCGTCTTCCGAAGGTTCACTTTCCCATTCGTGGTTCGCCATAAAGCTTCGTGTACTCCTTTCGAAATGCCTGCCGCGCCCGGCTGATCAGCGTTCCCACCGACGCGGGATTCAGCCCCAGCACTGCCGCCAGTTCTTCATAACTGAAATCGTTGCTCCGCAGCAGCAACAGCTCCGCGTCGCGCGCGTTGATGACAGCCAGCACGCGTCTCACCTGTTCCTGCTCTTCGTTCGCCGCGCGAAGTTCCTCCGGGGTCGATGGACTCGCAAAGCGCAGCAATCGCGCGTACCTCGCATGACGAGCCCGCCGCCGCAATTCATAAAGACCCTGATTGATCGCCGTCCGGTAAAGCCACCCACCCGCTTTTTCCCCGTGCGCGTGAGGTGTTTGCCAGAATTTCCAGAAAACCTCCATCGCGAGTTCTTCCGCGCACGCCGTATCCCCCACAATTCGCGCGATGGCGCGGGCGATGCGGTCGTAATGCGAATGAAAAATCGTCTCGAAGTTCAGCGGCGATTCCTGAACTTCCAGGCCATCGCCTGCCTGGCTCGGCGCGTGCACACTATTTACAATGCTTCAGGACGCTGTTTCGTGACAGGAAAATCGCCTGAACCTTGCTGACGGGTTGCCTTCCGGCCCCCAAAGTATCTTCCAACCAGCAGAATAGCCGCGATGACCACGCCCTCCGCGATCCATGTCACCGGCCCCGAGGGGTGCACACTCCGCACGACGAAAGGATCCGTCAGTATCATTTCTCCGCCAACCCTGCCCAGCACAGCCGCTCCCAGATACACAATCACGGGATAGCGATCCATCAGCATCGCGATCAGGTTGCTCGAAAATACCACAAGCGGAATACTCACGCCCAATCCGAACACGATCAGAATGTCGTTGCCTCGGGCCGCGCCCGCAATCGCAAGGACGTTATCGACCGACATCGTAATATCGGCGAACACAATCATCCAGATCGCCTGCAGCAGATGTCCACGCACCGGGATCTCGCTCAGGTGGGCACGCGCGTCGGAAACTACTTTGATCGCGATCCAGATGACAAGCGCGCCGCCAATCATCTTCAGAAATTCGATATTCAGAAGTCGCGCGGCCAGAATGGTGATTGCGATTCGGAGCACCACCGCGGCAGCCGCCCCGCACGCGATCGCGATACGCCGCTGTCGTGGCAGCAAAGCCCGTACCGCCATCGCGATGACCAGCGCGTTATCACCCGCCAGCAGCAGGTCGATCAGGACGATGGAGAAACCTGCGATCAGGACTTGGGAAACCGAACCGGACGGCATAATGCCTTGGGCGAGGGCCGCCTCACGTCTCATCATCCCACGCGCTGGCAGCGGCGATGAAATCGTGGGACACGCGGCGACAGCCGCGTCAGGCTACCCGCTTTGTAGCTCGCAAGGCCCGCGCGCGCACCCACAGAGCGCCCGCGAACAGGATCGCATCGTGAGCCACCAGCGTCGCAACTGAAGAAACTGAAACCACGGCGTGGATATTATCCCCGCGCATCGATAAAATCGTCGCGACCACGTACCACAGCGCCATTGTCATCCAGCCAGCCAGCGCAACCGCGGCACATCCGGCTATTTCCCTGCCAGGCGTTCGGCGCGCAATCCACCGGCCGGTCTGAAGCAGACGCGCGGAATACAGAAACCACCAGATCAGCTGAACCGACCAACTCAATTCCATTTGAGGCGGAGAAGCCGGATTCTTCGCGGTATTCGTCCAAAGCCAGTCATGGCTGTAACGAATATCGCCGTGGTGCCCCATGATCGTCAGGAGAAAGATCGAAGCCATAAATCCCGTCACGACCAACAGGTTCCACCCAAATCCGCCCAGCCCCAGCCACACCATTTCTGCCGGACTCTCAACGAACTCGCTCCAGACATGCGCGCCAACGGTCCGAAACACGCACGTCCAAAACCACACGGACCCGCGCGCATCGGACTCTTCCATCCAGTCGCCAATCGCTGCCGCCGCTCGATCCTCCGTCAGCACAAGCGAGAGCATCCATTCGGCAACCCGAATCTTCCTCAGCATGCGGCCCCTCGTCGCACCCGCCAGGCTCCGGCGAACAGACTGACGTAAACCAGACTGAGGCAAACGATCAGATTACCTGGGAACCAGTACCCAATACTCGGATAATTAAACATCAGCGGCCACGCTGCGCACATCATGACGCACGCAGTCATCTCTCGCCGGGGAGCGCGTTGTGCAATCCAGCGGCCCGTCTGAAAAGCGGCGACCGCCATCGCCGCTGTCCCGATCACCGCTGTCAGGAACTCCACAGCCTCCTTCGCAAACGAAGTCGTCAGAACCTTTTCATGCTCCAGCCACGCGGTCGCGATAAAGATCGGCGCCATCGCCACTGCGAATCCCACGAAACAGCACAGCGTCCCCAGACCGCTCAGAAAATAGCCGCGCAGCACAACACCACCCAGATAAAATGGGCTCTCTACCAGGTCACTCCAAACGCGCGAACCGACTGTCCGAAGCACGCACAACCAAAACCACACCAACCCGCGTTCGTCTGCTTCTTCCGCGAAGTCGCCCACCACTGACGCTGCGCGATCGGCCGGGAGTACCAGCGAGAGCAGCCATTCGGCTATCCCCAACTCACGCATGCGCCACCCCCGGAAACGGTAAGCCTTCCCATAGCCGTAAGTAGCAGCGCCGCGCGTGCTCCACGGCCTCCATGCCAGCCGCGCTCACTCTCACATATCGTTTCGCGCGCCCACCCCGTTGCGGTGTCGGATCGCCCAGACTTGACGTCAGCAGGCCCTTGTCTTCCAGTCGATCCAGCGTCGTATAAAGCGCGCCAGGCGCGGGCTCGCGGCGCGTCCGTTCCTGGATTTCATTCCGGATCGTGACCCCGTAAGCCCGATCCCCCAGCCGCAGGATCGCCAGCAAAACGACATGTTCGAATTCTCCGAGTACCAATGCGTCAGACATTTAAACTACATAGTAGTCTAAATCACCGCGCAACGCCAGAGCAAACTGCGAACCACCCGCGAAAACTTCACTGCACCAGTTTCAGGATCATCCCCGTATCGGTCGCGATCCACACGTGCTTGTCGTCCGGTCCTGTCAGCAGCGCGCTGTGAGCCACCGCTTTGTAATCCACGGTCATCTCGGTCCACGTGAGCAGATCGTCGCTCGTCAGCACCTTGAGCTTGCCGGGAATCGGACTCCGATAAATGGGGCCGGTAGTCTCATAACCGACAATCAGCGCGCGCGTCGATCCCGGGAACAGCCGGACATCCGTGATCGCACGGTTCTTCGCGCGATACGTCACTTCGCTCTTGCCGTCGCTCAGGTTGATCTTGTAGACTTCGCTCGGATACTCAAAGGCATCCTTAAACTCCACCAGGCCGAGTCCGAAATCCTGCGTCGCCAGGCTTATGCGTGTTATCTGCCCGAACAGGGAGACGCTCGCCTCAGTCCACGACTCGCCGCCCGTCTTCGTCTGCAACAGCACGGAAACGTGCGGCACCTGTTTCGCTTCCTCCGCCTGCTTCGGCTCCATCCAGTCAGGGCCACCCCGGCGCGGTGGAATATTCCAGCCGGAGATGATGCCCTTATTGCCGCCGAACGCGATGTCTCCGTACGTGGTGTACGTGGGGTCGCCCGGCGCAGTCCCGGCGATGGCCAGCGGTGTCCACGTGGTCCCTCCGTCCTTCGTCTCAAAGACGTGCTTTTCGCGGCCGGCTGCGAAACCGTGCTGGCGGTCCAGGAACCAGATACGCAGCAGATTGGCCGGCGCGGTTTTCGACTTCACCCACGCTCGGCCCGCTTCCTCGGTCGACCAGAGACCGTCATCGGTCACCATCCACCCCGTGGAATCTCCCAGAAAAAAGAGCGACAGGCAGGTTTCTTTGACAGGCGTTTCGGTCCATGTCTGGCCGCCATCGCTCGTGAGGATGACAAGCGGATGGACCTTATCTTTGCGGTCCGTCGTGTAGCCGCAGGCAATGCCGCGCGTCGTGTCGGGGAACGTCAGATCGTTGATCGTGAGCGTGCTGTCCGTCTGGTGGTAGTAATACTGAATATCCCAGTGCTCTTCAGCCACCGCCGGAAGCGTGAGCAACGCCATCGCCATCAGCGCTGTAGCACTCCTGAATGTGGGTACAGGCTTCAGCCTGTACGGTCGGGCGGACCCCGACGGGAGTTTACGAAATGCATAGCGAAGCACCTTACGCACCCGCCCTGACCGGTGCCTGAGGCCGCACCGGCCCTCCGGCCAGTACAAGCTCGGCGTGTCGCACCGACTCCATCGCTTCCGACGACATCCTTGCCAGCGCCAGCGCGCAACCCACCTGTTCTCCCACCGTGGTCAGAACTTCCATCTCTCCGCCCGTGTGCTGATGTGCCGATCTATGCTGTACGTTGATCACGCCTACCACCCGGTTCCGCGCAATCACCGGAGCCGATAGAAACGCCTCGAACGCATCTTCCGGCAACTCGCCGAAATACTTGAATCGCGGATCCTTATAGGCCTCGCGCGATATCGACACCAGTCGCCGCTCACGAGCCACCCAGCCGGTAATACCTTCGTTCAGCTTCAGCCGGACTTTTCCGATTTCCGCTTCATGATGTGTGTTGGAGGCGCACAAAACCAGCTCGTCGGCATCGCACAGGTAGACAAGGCACGAATCGCACTGGGTAAACTCCACCACCAGTGATACGATTCCCTGCAGGACTTCGTGCAGGCTCATCTCGCGCACCATAAAACGGCTCACTCGCTGAAAGAGACGCAACTGCTGCTCAATGCGCTCCAGCCGTTCTTCGACATTCTTTGCCTTTGACACGGTTTCATTATAGTCTGGACTTTTCTCCCTTGAGGGCCTTTTGCCGCGCAAACCCGATTAACTTCGTATGAATTCGACTATTTGCTGGCCCGACAAAACGCTGCCCGTCGAGATTCACTGCGCCCCCGGCATTCTGACGGCGCTCGAAATCATCGCTGCGGATGGTCTTCTGGCCATACCGCGCATCGGGCTGGGAGTGGGCGGGTTACTGCTCGGCACGCGTGGCGGCGGACGGATCGAAGTCCTGAGGTCGCTTGAGATTCCCTGCTCGCACGCACAAGGCCCCGCGTTTGTCCTGACGCAGCCGGAAATTGCGGCGTCTCTGGAATTGCCGGCAGCCGATTGCGAGCGTGACGAAATCGTCGGCTGGTACTGCTCGAAGCCCGGCTATTCGAAGACCCTGGCTCCAACGGTGCTGACCGACAACGACCGCGCCTTATTCGATGCGCTCTGTCCCGAACGATGGCAGGTCGCTCTCCTCATCCGCCCGAGCATGGGAAAAACCACAACGGCGGCGTTCGCGCTCCGTGACGGCGATTCCGGCGACGCCGTTTTATTGGGAGCCTCTCTGGAACTCGCCTGGCAGGAACTGGTGGCGTACCAGGAGCCTCAGCCGGAAGCGGCCCCCGCGGCAGCTGTCGGAATGACTGTTGCCCAAACGCCGGCCATCACGTCGCCGGTTAGCCCTTCAGCCCCTGCGCCCGCTTTCATGCCCACTCCGATGGGCCGAAGCGGCACCCTGTTCGGCGCCCCCGGCCCGGACCAGACGGAAACGAAGAAATCCCGGCACTGGCCCCTGCGCCTTCTGTTCGCGGCAATCTTCCTTGCAATCCTGGCTGCGACGGCATTCTTCACGCAGAGTTACTGGATGCCGCGTCCTCAGATCGCCCTGATCGCGTCGTCCGATTGGCGAGGAGCCATCTCCGTCTTATGGAACTCCGAGGCGCTGAGCGAACGGGATCGTGCCACGCTGGTAATCGAAGATGGCAAAGGCCCTCTGCATACCATTCATCTGGATCAGGCGGGCGTGCGCGCCGGCTGGTACCAATACGATTGCCGGCCGGGCAGCGTCACCGCGACCCTGCTGGCAGGAGATCTCTCCGACACGGTCACAATTACCGTCAAGCCAGAGCCCCCGCGCACACCCTATTCACCTGAAAGCGAAATTTCAAAATAATAAAGTCATCGCCGATTGAGACACTGCCGCGCCGAAGCCTGAATAATCACGCCATCTCCGCGCATAGCGCCTTATTCGGTCAAATGTGGGTCGCTTCCGGGAACGCCGTATCGGGGGAGCGATCCTTCGCAGCGTCTAAATCCAGTCTCCGAGTGGCGGGTGATCCGCCCGGGGCTGGCACCTGTGCGATATGCCGACTATCCTCCAGGTGGATAGCTTCCACTTCGCCGAACCTCGGACACAGGATCAACGCTACAGAGAGAATATTACGAAAGGCGAGTGCCCTGGCGAGGGTTTTAAGCCTCCCGTTCACAGCGAAGGCATCCGTTTGAGAACAGGAGAGTCCGGTTGGCAACATTTCCCTCGACTGCTTTTGCCGACGAGCGATACGCTCGGATTGATGAAGACGATATTCGCTGGTAGTTCGCGGCGGTCTCAAGCGGGGGCGGGGAAGATTCTCGGAGCGTTATTCTTGGCATCCTCGGTCCCCACGATGCCCAGGCACAGGAGAGCTCACGCAGCTGAAAGGTTCTTCTCCAGCAGCCTTCTGCCGTTGCTATGGAGTATGAAAACCAGAAAAGCGGGACTCGCATTCTGCCTCGCGGCCTTCACATGCGCGTCGGCGTCGGCGCAGTCGTTCGCGGCGGCTTCAATTCGGCCAAGTGCCGCGGAAGTCCAGTTTGAGAAAGATGGGAATATCCAAACCAGTCCAGGGAATTTGAGGATGCACGATGTAACGGTCGCCAAATGTATCAAATGGGCCTATACCGTGCAGGATAGTCAGATTTCAGGGCCAGAATGGCTCCAGTCCGGGCATTTCGATATTGTCGCGAAGGCCGATGAGCCGGTCGGCGATGAGCAGATGAAGCTGATGATGCGGACCTTGCTCGCAGACCGTTTCAAACTGTCATTTCATCGCGAAGCCAAAGAACTTCGGTCTTACCTGATGACCGTGGCGAAGAGTGGCCACAAACTTCACGAATCGGCTCCGGACACGCCGCCATTCCGGGAGAGTTCGGCCCTCGGTACCGTCGTGCGAGGGACCACCATGAAAGAATTCGGCGATTTCATGGCAAGTCCGCTGCAAGCGCCGGTCATAGACATGACGGGCCTGAAAGGAAGGTACGATTTCGCGCTGGATTTCACCGCGTATCTCCCTCCAGGCGAGCCTGTCATGAAGGCGGAATTCGACAGCAGCACAGGCATCATCATCGCGGCGATGCGTGGCGAGCTCGGACTCGATCTCGGATCAAAAAAAGAAAGCGTCGAAGTACTCGTGATCGATCATGTGGAACAACCGTCCGGGAATTAGAAGGCAATCGCAAAATCCAACTGACGTGGAGCAGGTTTCGCCTGCGATCTCCTGGCGGCCAGCCGGGAAACCCTGAACCACGCGCTAGTGCCGGAAAACGATCGATTTCCCCGACCAGTTCCTTCACACTGCGGATATCGCTGCTGTTGATCGAAGAGCGGCTACGGTCATTTCAAGGCACCTCCTGTTCACCGCGAAGGCATCCGCTTGAGAACAGGAGAGTCCGGTTGGCAACATTTCCCTCGACTGCTTTACCGACGTGAGATACGCTCGGATCGATGAAGACGATATTCGATGGTGGTTCGTGGCGGTCTCAAGCGGCGGCGGGGACGATTCTCGGAGCGTTATTCCTGGCATCCCTGGCACTCACGATGCTTCAGGCGCAGGAGAGCTTCTGGGACAGCCCGGACGCTTATCTGGGGCAAACGCCACCGTCGGATATACCGAAGGAGTTTGCTCCAGGCCAACTCGCGGACCAGGGGTCTTTCGTTATGGGCCGGGTCGCATTTTCTCGCGACGGGAAGGAATTCTATTTCACCCAGAACGATTCCTGGAAGAGCGGCGATCATTCCAAACTGCGTGTGATGCGCTACGCCGACCACCACTGGAATAAGCCCGAAGTAATCGCGGAACGATTCATGTCACCCACGTTCTCGATGGATGGGAATACTCTGTTTATGAGGCAGGGCGGCATGCGGAACGTGTGGCAGTCGAAAAGGAACGGATCCGGCTGGAGCGAACCCGCGCCCGTTCTTGTGGGAGCCTTCGGCGTCTACGATTTTATGGCCACCGCGAGCGGCACGTTTTACGCCGGCAGCGATCCCGATCCCGAGGACGTAAAAAACGGAATCACGTACGCCTTCAGCGTCATTACAACCTCAGACAGCAAACCGGTGGTGAAGAGCCTGGGGCGGCCTCTCAATGAGCCCGGATTTAACGGTGACCTCTATATCGCTCCCGACGAATCGTACATCATCGTCAGCGCTCATGAGACCAGGACTTTCGAGTCTGAACTCTGCATTTCGTTCCGTAAGCCTGACCTCTCATGGACGCCTCCCGTGAGTCTTGGTCCCGGAATCAACAACGGCCTTGCGCATCGCTGGGGGCAATATGTGACACCGGATAGCAAGTACCTCTTCTATAGCCGGGGAACGAGTGAGAAAGACTGCTGGATCTACTGGGTCCGCTTTGACACGCTGCTGAAGAAGCTGAAGAGCGAGATGTTGCGGTAGAACTGAAGTATGCATCCTGGAGATTCGTCGCGCACGAACAGGCTCCATCAATATTTGATCGCGATCGCCGCATCGACCGCAACAGGATTGCTATTCGCGCTTCCGGGTCTCGCAGGCGGCAGAGGCTTGTCGCTTTTGGCGGGTTCTCTGGCGCAATGGTGGTCATGGGGGCTGCTGACGCCGCTGATTATCGCCACCGACGGCCGTCTGCCCTTTTCGAGCAAACAACTCCCTCGCCGCGTCCTGGCTCATCTGATTCTGAGCCTAATCTTCACCGCCGCCTTCATTTACCTGACCGCCGCAATTCGTGCCCTGATTGGGATTGGCGCATGGAAGGCTTTGCTGAACACCCACCTTCTTCGTGACGCGGCCGCTATGTTCCTGTGGAACTGGCTTGTCTACCTGCTGATCGTCGGCGGCTGGCAGGTGTTTCGGTACTATGGGCGCTACCTCGCCGGCGAGTTGCGCGTGGAGCGTCTGGAGAGGCAGTTTGCCGAGGCTCGCCTGAACGCTCTTCGGATGCAGTTGGAGCCGCATTTCCTCTTCAACGCTTTGAATACGATTTCTTCTCAGGTAGAGCGCGATCCCAGGCTCGCCAGAAAAATGATCGAGCATCTCGGAGACCTCCTGCGTGCGTCTCTCGACTCCAAGGATAAAAAAGAAGTCCCACTGGCTGAGGAATTGGCGTCGCTGCACCACTATCTGGCTATCCAAAAGATCCGATTCGGGGACCAGGTGAAGGTTGAAATCCGCGTCGACCAGGCGGTTAAGCTTGCATTGGTGCCGGGCTTATTGCTGCAGCCACTGGTGGAGAATGCCATCCGGCACGGAATCTCCGGGCGTTCCTCGGGTGGAACGATTACGATTTTGGCGGGCTGCGTCGAGAATCGACTGGAGATTCGCGTACTCGATGATGGCGTGGGACTCCCGAAGGACTGGAATGCGGCCACGTCGTCTGGTGTAGGACTTGCCGTGACGCGGCAACGCATCGCCGAGCTGCACCCGAACGGAGCCGGTCGGTTCGTGGTCGGCAATCGGGACGGCGGCGGAGCGGAAGTGGAGATAGCATTGCCGCTCCGACTGTTGGGGGGGCAATGACACCGCCGCAGCCTGAGCAAATCCGTGTTCTGGTTGCGGATGACGAAACGCCGGCTCGTCAACGGCTTATCGATCTTCTGCGCAACGAAAAGCAAATCGGAGAAATTCTGGAGGCCGCGAACGGAATGGCCGCGGCAGACATGATTCACCGGGAACGGCCGGATCTGGTGTTCCTCGACATGCAGATGCCGGAGTTGGACGGCTTAGGCGCCATCAACGCAGTGGGAGCGGAGCAAATGCCGCTTGTCGTTTTCGTCACGGCATACGATCAGCACGCCCTCCGCGCTTTTGAAGCAAACGCTTTGGACTATCTGCTGAAGCCGTTCAGCGATGAGCGGTTTGAGGCGACGATGGTCCGGGTGAAGACTCGACTCAACGAACGAGGGCTTGGCCAGCTCGGTCAACGCATGCTCGACATGGTTTCGAGAATAGGCGCGCGGGATGGCTGGCTCGACCGCTTTGTGGTGAAATCGGGCGGGACGACGCGCTTTATCAGAGCTGTGGAGATCGACTGGATCGAGGCGGCTGGCGTATACGTAAGCTTGCACGTCGGTGGAGCGGAGATTTCCTATCGTGCGACGCTGCTGGAGCTTGCCGATAAACTGGACCCTGTACGCTTCATTCGCGTTCACCGCTCGGCCATCGTCAATATCGAAAGCGTTCTGCATCTCGAACCCATTTCTCATGGCGAGTTCGAAGCGGTTTTGAAGAATGGCTCGCGCTGCCGGATCAGCCGCAACTATCGCTCGCAGTTGGAAAAGAGACTACGGCAGCCGCTCTAGCGGCAATCGCCGGAACCCCCCAGGGGGTGTAACGCCCTATCCTTCGGAGTGCCTTGCCGGTTCCGAGCGGATCGTCGGCAACCCGGGAAAGAGGGTGCCGCTCCGCCGCGAGACCCGGAACCATGCCGCGGAGACGTCGGCGAGTGCGATTCCTCTACTGGATCGTCCTGCGCAATCGGAACGAGCGCTCAGAAAGTACAGCAAATCCAGAGCCCGGTTCGTGCCCATGTGTGCGTCGAGGGCAGCCGCCACAACCGCACCCGCTTGCAGACTATGCAGGAGAACCGCCTTGTCATCGATGCCAGGATCAAGTTCCGCTGCGTAGCGAACCTCATATCCACTGGCGCGGAGTCGGTCGACGACTTGTGCCTGTCGACGTTCTCCTCCGCGACAAGCTTCACCCGGTGACTTTCCCATCGGATAGACGACATCAGCCCGGAGAACGTCGGCGGCAAAAGCGGTAGCCGCACGGATTGCTCCCGGTGTCAGACGCGGATGTTCGGACAGAATCTGATTGGGAGACTCCCCCGCCGCAAGTTTGTCGAGAACCAACTCGACCGTAATTCGGGTCCCGGCGAGCGTGGGCTTGCCCATCAGGATTCCGGGGTCGGATGTGATCGGCTCATGTGCCATTCGAGAAGAACACTTTATTTGGTCCTGTGGCGTCGCATTCGGAGACGCGCTACAAACCCACCTTGTCTTTCACAAGTGCAACGTCTACCTCGAGCGCAGTCATGCTCCTGTTCAGATCCTTCATATCCTGCTGCATCGATTCGAGCCTCCGATCAAGTGCGGCAAACCGTCCGTCTATTGCGGAGAATCGGTTCTCCAGTGCGGCGAAGCGACCGTCTATTGATGAGAAGCCGCGATAGTTCAGCAGGAGAGCCGTGATCGCCACTAGTCCGGAGCTGCCCGCACCAATCAGAGCGATCAATACATTGTTGTCCATTTATTTTTCGCCTTTGCCATCTTCTCGCTTCCGTCTTGGTGTCAGGACCCGGTGTGTCGTCCGGCGCGTGGCCGCCCCAAATTCACCGGCGCCCCATTCAGGAGTATTCACCCGCCATCGCGATAATTATAACGAATTCTCTCTTGCATGCGGTGTCTACGAGTTCTGGCTTCGGCGCAAGAATCGCAGTTCGCTCCGATTTCGCGCATTTTTCGCCCAATTGACAATTTCTACATCGCCGTTCACAAGAATCTGCAGGAAATCTTTTTGAGTGCCTATCTAACTGAATCAAAGCACATTAAATCGATCCGACACCCTCAAGTCGCCGCTCAAATAGCCCCGTTTCCGCCACGCCTCGTGGTACGTTTCAATCGGGTTCAACGTGCGCGGGATGTGAACGCGCTGATTCAGATCGTCCCCGCCAAGGGGCTCCGGTAGCCTGATCTTTGCCAACCGAATATTGATCGGCCACCGGTCCCGCGCGACAAGTGCGTCCACGCCACTCTGGAAACCGTGGCCCGGCGAGGCTCGCCCGGATTGGGTTCGTTTTGCAAAACAGGCCACGTCGTGCGCGCAAGTCGACGCCTGGCCGCCCACCTTGCCGAATCCCCCTCCCCCAAAATGGCTTTGCTTATGCGAATCGGCGTTTATCGGCGTGCGGCGGCCAAATGGGTTCGTTTTTTCGAATCCGCTCCCAGCCCCCCAACCCTATCTCCCCGAAAGCGAAATCTCGAAGTAATACAGATCCTTACCCGTAGCCGCATTCTGCAACCCGGTAACGTAAAGCGAAGCCCCCGCGCTCGTAACGTCCGTCTCGAAATAGACAAATCCGCTGGCTGTCTCCCCCGGTGGCAGGATCTTCGCCGAAAAAGCGCGCACCTCAATCTCCGGCACATTGAGCGGACTCTTCCCCGGACTCACCTTGACGCCCCCGAACGGTCCAATCCCGACCTTCGGCTTTCCCGGTCCCCGCGAATACTTCACATCGGAAGCCGGAATCGCGTCCACTTTCGAATGGTCCGGCAATTCATATTCGAAGTGCAGCTTTTCCATCCGCACCGCGGCAGTGCTGTCGTTCCGGATCACCACAAGCACCGGCAGGATATTGTAACGCCACGGGTTGAGTTTGCCGAACGCCGTTTTAGCATCCTCGTCGGTCGTATAAGTCGCTGCGGCAATGGTGACCCCATCCGTAGTCTGCTTGTTGGCATACTGATCGACCGGTTTGGCCTGGAAACCAGGTTTGTCCGCGCCCAGGGCCGTCACCCCGCTGGCCACGCACAGGATCGACGCACCCACCGCTATACTCGACGCTATCCTCAGTAAAGGGCACGACGTCCATTCCAATCTATTGAAACGCAAAGCGATCTTCCTCCTTTACCGGCTCGCGGAAACCCTCGCCTCACCCGCCGTCCTCTTGTATCTTCTGACGCGCGCGCTGGGTGATCGCCGCTACTTCCCCACGCTTCGGGAGCGCTTTGGCGAACTGTCCGCATTATGGCAGAAGACTGCTCCCGAGGCCATCTGGTTGCACGCAGTTTCAGTCGGCGAGATCCTGGCTGCTGTTCCTCTGCTGGAAGAACTGAGACAGCGTTCTCCCGCTACGCCGATTTTCGTCAGCACTTCGACACTCGCCGGGCGCGAAATGGCCGCCAAACGCCTCGCGACTCTCACGACCGGAATCTTCTACGCCCCCATCGACTACGTTTGGATCGTGCGCCGGGTTTTGCGGCGCATCCGCCCGTCCGTCGTCGTGATCCTGGAAACCGAGATCTGGCCCAATCTCTTTCGCGAAGTGAAACGGCTCGGCTGCGGTCTGATCATGGTCAACGGCAGGATTTCCGACCGCGCCCTGCCAGGTTACCGGCGGTCCGCGCCCCTGTTCGCGCCGGTTTTGTCTCTGTGCGACAGAATCCTGGTGCAGTCCGAAGAGATGCGCGACAGGTTCGCCGTGGCCGGTGCTCCTCCTGACGCTATCGAAGTCGGCGGCAATCTCAAGTACGACTTCCGGCTGACACCTCTGGCGGAAACCTCGCCGGTACGCGCCTTTGTCGCGGCAGGGCAGGGAAAGCCGCTCTGGATTGCGGCGAGCACCTCCACCGATGGCCGTCTCGAAGAGGAAGACGACGTAATTGCCGCCCAGCGTAAACTGCCGGGATGGCGATTAATCGTCGCTCCCCGCAAGCCGGAACGTTTCGACGCCGTCGCGAAGAAACTGGAAGCTTCGGGGCTCCGCTGGACGCGGCGAACGGCTCTTAATGATCTCGCCGCCGACGTGTTGCTGCTCGACTCGATTGGAGAACTGGCCGGCACATTTGAGCACGCCGATGCCGTGTTCATGGGCGGAACGCTCGCCGATATGGGCGGCCACAATATTCTGGAACCCGCGCTCGCGGCGAAACCGGTGATTGCAGGACCGCACCTCGAAAACTTCCGCGAGATCGAACAACACTTTGAGACGCTCCATGCTGTGATGCGAATCACTGGTGGCGCTGAGTTGGCAGCAGCGATCCAGCGGGCCGCCGCCGATCCGGAGTTGGGCAGCCGGGGAAAAGCGGCCGCTGCGATGAAGTGCGGAGCCGCGCAGCGCGCAGCAGATGCCGTGATGGCGCTCTATGAAAGCCGCTATCCCTGCGAGCGGCCGGCTCAACCAAAGTGGTTCTTTCTCTGGTTTTGTGCGCAGATCTGGCGGGTAGCCAGCGCTAACGACCGCCGCCGGAAACTGGCGCGCAGCCGGACACTGCCCATTCCTGTGGTCAGCATCGGCAATATCACGGCTGGTGGGACAGGCAAAACGCCGGTCACGCTGGAACTTCTGCATGATCTCGCGCATCTTAAACCCGGTGTCCTGACGCGTGGTCATGGAAGGAATACCCGGAAGGTCGTCCTGCTGCCACAGGGCGACGAACGGCCCCCGATGGAATGCACCGGCGACGAAGCCCAGCTCTATATAAGGTCGGCGCGTGTGCCAATCGGCATTGGTACGGAACGTGCTGAAACGGGTGCACGACTACTCAAAGAAGCGGATGTTGGTGTGTTCTTGCTGGATGACGGTCTCCAGCATTTGCAACTGCGCCGCGACTTTGACCTGGTGTTGATCGATGCGTTGCGGCCCTTCGGTGGCGGGCATTTGCTGCCGTTGGGCCGCCTGCGGGAGCCGCTCGAAGGGCTCGCGCGTGCCGATGCTTTCCTGATCACGCGCTCAATGGCCGTGGCGAATCTGCCTGCAATCGTTTCCACCTTGAGCCGCTATAACCCAGCCGCTCCGGCATATTTTGCATGGCTGGAAAATCGCAGGTGGACCAATCTGAAGGGCGAGACTCTCGATGTCCGGGCGTTCACCGGAGCCAGAGCCGTCGCATTCTGCGGCTTGGGAAATCCGGAATCTTTCTGGCGTTCGCTGGCGGATATCGGCGTCTGCCCCATGGAGAAATATTGCTATGGCGACCACCACCGCTACACACCGAGCGAGCTTCGCCGGTTGGCGCGGCACGCGTCCGAATCGGGAGCCGGGGTTTTACTCACGACCGCGAAAGATGCGGTGAACCTGTGTCGCGAATTTGAGGCTGTGGCCGCCCCTCTGAAGGTATACTGGCTGGAGATTGGGATCGGGATTGACGGTCGCGACGACCTCATCGCTCACATCGAGCGAAAAATCGCCAGCCGTGTCATGTGAAACGACGCGGGCCTCCCTGCCACTAGGTGTTGCAATGCATGCGATCGAAATCTAGCGGAATCCTTTTCTTCACCCTGTTCCTCGCGGGGCAGACGTCTGGGCAGACGCCACGGCTGGATACGACCACCTTTGTAGTGATGGGTGAAGGCCTGGCAGCAGGCATGGCGAATTACGGTCTCAGCAGCATCGTGCAGACCCAGAGTTTTCCAGCGCAGATGGCCGCGCAGATGCAAACCGGCTTTCCGCAACCGTTAATAGAACCTCCCGGAATCGGCGACGTGATCGGGTATCCATCGCAGGATGTTCGTTACCCCACGTACCCGCAAGGCGCGGTGCGTATGTTCTATCAGCCGAACCCCGCGAATCCGGCATCGCCTCCGATTTTTGTCCTGAACCTTTCGGTGCCAGGGCTGACTCTCGCGGATAGTGTGAGCCTGGCTCCGGTTGCCCCTGTGATCCAGACCGATATGAAACAGACCGTGGTGAACCTGATTCTCGGTTTCCCTCAGCTCTTCTTCAATCGTCCGGTTCCGCTCTGGACGCAGTTTCAGTATGCGCAGGCGATGAACCCGACCATGGCGCTGATCGAGCTTGGCTACTACGAGGCTCTGGCCGCGGCTGTGGATGGCAACCCCGCCGAAATGCCCGATCCCACAACTTTCGGGAAGACCTACGGATCCATCGTGGCGGGCCTGCGGGCATTGCAGGCGCAGGTGATCGTCACGACAATCCCGAACCCGATCGATTCCGCCTATTTCAATTCACCGAATGCGGCTGCATCCATCGAGGCCACCACGCCGTCCGTGATTTTATCCGCGTACCCGATCTCGGCGCAGGACTACATTACCCGGAATGGCCTGGTCACAATCGCGAACCAGTTCGCAGCGCGCACGGTCGGGGCGCTGCCGCCTGGATCTGTGCTGCCTGCCGCAACTGCCGCGGCAATCACGGCCAGCGTAAACGCGCTGAATGCGCAAATTGTGGCTGCGGCCAAAGCGAACGGCGCAGTGGTCTACGACCTGAACGCGTTCTTTCACAACGTCAAAATTGCGGGCCTTGCTATAGGCGGCAACTCGCAGACTCTGAACGGAGATTATCTGGGCGGGTTCTACTCGCTCGATGGCGTCTATCCGGGGCCCACGGGACATGCGCTGATCGCAAACGATATTCTCAGTTTCCTGAACAGGACGTATCAGCGGAGCTTTCCACTGGTAAACACCACAGCGGTAGCGGCCGCCGATGCAACCGTTCAGATTCAAAAGCCGAACGGCGACATGTATACGGCGGTGCCGCAGCCATGAGGTTGCTTTGTCTCTTATCTCTCTCCGGCTTCGCGGCAGTCAGTGTGTTTGCGGATCAGCCCATCGTGATCAACCCTCCGCTTGCCGTACCTCTGGTTCTCCCGCCAGGGCTTACGGAAACGCTGCCGTTAAACAAGACCGCCAGCTTTTTCGGAGAAGCAACTCGTGCGGTCGATTGTACCGATCCCGGCGATCAGACCTACGGCATTTGCGGTAACCAACTGTTTGGGGGCGTTGTGATGGGAGACAGCCACCTCTCGGGAAACATCACGATCCAGTTCTCTCCGCCGATTGGAACCATTGCGCATTTTGTTGTCTTGCAGGGAATTCTCCCGGGAGATGCCGCCACGCTTGCCGCCCCTTTGGGGTACAGCCTGCCCGTTCAGAATCCGCAGGTTTCCGACGCTCTGCAACTCTCCTCGGGCGACCTGGATCTCGCCACCGGCGTCGCCATCAATATCAACTGGTATTCCATATTTCAGGACAGTGCGCTTCAGGCGTTGGCCAACGTGAATCCAAAACTCGCGCCGACAGCCCTCAACTTTCCCGGAGTACGTGGACATGCGAACGCCACGTTCGCCCAGCGCTCCGACGGCTTGCTCGATTTCTATTTCCGGGGCAGTACGTTCCTGCCGCTGGGCGCGGATACTCTGGGAGATCCCGTCCGTGTTCCACTGCCTTTCTGCGGACCCTCCAACAATTGCGCGAGCGTGCTCGCGCGAGGCACCAGCCTGCATCCTCACCTCTATCTCGAAACGCGCTCGTTGCTCGGATACGCGCCCTGCGCTCCGAATTGCCCTGCCCTCGATGCGAACCATCAAAGCGTGTTCATGGCCCACGCCGCCTATACAGCTTTCGGCGATGATTTCGAACTGGATATCCCGCAGCTCTATTGCCCGCCTTCCGCTGCGAGCAGTACCAGCAGCCCATGCGCGACAAGCGGCTTAGCCCACGGACGCGCCGAACTCCAGGGACGATACCAGATTCAGTTCGGGCCGCAGGAAGAAGACACGCTGCCGTTTGTCATCAGTACGCTCAGGCCTGCGGGATTGTTTGCCGATCCGCCGGTCAGTCCGTTGCTCGGCCCCGGCTTTCAGCCGGGACTGCTGGGCGCGAACGAGACCCTGACATTTCCCAACTACACCTACGATCAGTTCAAGGTGAGTTTTGCCGACGAGGTGTTCAACTTTCCGCAAGGCAGTATCGATCTCAGCACGGGCCGCGTCATCGGAGAGTTTGAGTACCCGATGTTTATCGATCAGGCGTTGATCGAAGCGATCTTCACCGAGAACAGCGGGCGGATTTCGACCGATCCGTTTTATGTGCTTGCCAGCCGGCCTTTGCCTGGCCAGCCGGAAACGCTTTACGCGTTGTTTGAACAGGGGCAGAACGGGGAGACGACGTTCCGCTTCAGCGGCCTGCATCAACGGTCCTTCGCTACTTACCTGTTCCCCAATCCGGATTTGATTGCTGCGGATGCGTGGCCAGGTGGCCCTGCCGGAAATCTGAATATCTTCGACCTCCTGCAGGGCGCCCGCCTGAACGGAGCGCCGTCGAACGTCACCAAGACGAGTTCGGGGACATTCGTGTCGTCTACCGGCGATACCGTCAATTACAACCTGTCAATTCCGTGCAACCCGCCGGGCCAGCCGTCTTCGTTTGTTTACAGGAACGCCGCCGATGGCCCCACTGCTCCGTTCACGACCAACGGTGCTTCGAGGGGCGGAACTTTCACCCTGATGAGTCTCGCGTCAGCCAGTTGCACGAACTCGCACGCCTCTACCGCGAATCCAGGGGACTACGACATGGTCAACTTCACCGGCTTCGGAACCTGGAGCCCCGACCCGGCCAACTCGCTCTACAGGTTCGCCAGCGTGAGCGCCTCGGTGGATCCGAGTAATCCCTTCGTATCGATCATCGTTTACCGTTATCAGCCGACATCCGGTAGCGCGCAACCGGAGTACGATCTCGACGTTGAGCTTTCGAGCGCCGAGAATAAGCCAGCGAATAAACCGGTGCCCTGAGGCGGCTACTTCGCGACTTGCAGGTAGTCATCGAGCTTCGCGTCCGCGTTGCCCGTTTCGCGCGCCAGGCTGAGCTTCGCCAGGTTGTGCGCGAAGAGACTCGTGATGTAGTCGAGATCCGAAGACGCGACATCTTCCTCTGCCTGCGAGACCTCGACCGACGTCGAGACGCCGAGATCGAACTTCTCGCGGGTCAATCGCAGCGTGTCTCGCGCCAGTTGCTGGTTCGACTTCGCCAGTTCCACCTGACCGGCGGCCGCCTGCAGATCCAGATAGGAATTGCGGACCTCGCTTTCGATCTCGCCGCGCATATCCTGCACCTCGGCGCGGCGCTGATCGAGCGCGGCATCGGCCTGCTCGATATCGCCGGCCGCTCTGCCCCCCTGCCAGATTGGTACTTTCAGGCTCGCCCCGAAAGTAAACGTAGAACGGGCTTCGTCGAAGCGCGGACCGATTGTGCCATAGTCGCCGACGATGGCGAGAGTAGGAAGGCGTTCGTCTTTCGCCGCTGTCTTCGCCAGTTCGGCGGCGTGGACCTGTGTCTGGGCGGCTTTCAGATCGGAGCGCGCTTCGAGCGACTGCTTCACCGCGTCTTCCACCGACACTGGCGGCGGAGGTGAAAAGGGAACGTCGTCGGAGATGTCATAGTTCTCATTGGGCGGAAGTCCCGTGAGCCGCGCGAGGTTGATTTTCTGCCGCGCGAAGTCGTTTTCGAGAGTTGCCAGGCGCTGCCGCTGAACGGCGAGTTGTACCTGACCACGATTTACGTCGATCTGCGTGGCAACGCCCGAATCCTTGCTCTGCTGCGTCTGTTTCAGGAGAGCCGCGGCGGTCTCGACCTGCGCTTTCGCCGAAACCAGTTTGGCTTTTGCCGCAATGGTCTGCAGGTAAGCACCGCCTACAGCGAGCACGATGATGTCACGCGCGTTCCGGATGGACTGCTTCTGCGCGGCGATACCTTCGCGCGCGGCCTTCATGTTGTTCAGAGCGGCCATGTCGGCAACGGTCTGGCTCACGGTGGCGCGCAAATCGAAATAGGCGAGCGGGCCTACGACTTTGGGGACGCCGGGGAAGTTCAGACCTATAACCTGGAGATCCTGTTCGAGAACGTTCTCGCGATAACTGCCGCTGATGTTGGGCATCAGCGCCGAGCGCGCGACTATTGCCTGGCCCTGCGCCTGTTTTAATGCGGCGGCCAGGCCCACACTACTGAGGTTGGCGGCGAGTCCACGCTGGACGGCTTCATGCAGGGACAGCTTCCCGGAGAACGGCATCGTCGCGGTGCTGCTGGTGCTGCCCGCGTAGGTTCCCTGTACCGAGATATTCGTGTTCAGCGTGTTGACGCTGGAGTTCGTACCGGGCACCGGGCTTTGCGACGCTGTGACCGATCCGGATTGGCCAGTCCGGCCCGAGAGGGGCAACTGCGCCGCGACGGAACTGCCGCCGCCCGACGGCGGAGCGCCGCCTAACTGCGCGAATGCGAGAGTTGCCGACATGGCGGCGCCGATGATGACGTTTGAAAGAAGTCTGTTATTCATATCTATCCCAATTGCTTTCGGAATCGTCGTACGCTGAGCGTCAGCAGAATGGTGGCAAAGCCAATGAGGGCCAGATAGTTTGGCCATAACGTGTCCATACCGCTACCTTTGAGCATGCAGGAGCGGGTGATGATGCTGAAGTGGCGGATCGGATTTAACAATGTCACGGGTTGCAGCCAATGCGGCATCGCTTCAACCGGCGTCAGCGAACCCGACAAAGACGAGAGCGGTGGATTCACGAAGAACGCCATCAACTGCGCCTGCTGCGCCGACTTCGTGTAGGTCGCGATGAACGTGCCCACCCCGATGCCGCACAACACGCAGAGTGCGCCGCCCGAAAGGACGAGGAAAATGTTGCCGCGGAATGGAACGTCGAAAATAATCCGCAGAAGCGACGCGGCGAAAAGAACCAGCACGCAAAGAAGCATGAACAGAGGCAGAATTTTGGCAACCACGATTTCGCTCGTGGTCGCCGGCGTCATCAGCAACTGCTCGACCGTGCCGCGTTCGCGCTCCTTGATGAGCGACGCCGACGAGATCACCGAGCCGTTCAGCATCAGCAGAACGCCGAACGTCCCTGTGACGGTAAACCAGTTGGTGATCAGCGCGGGATTGAAAAGAAATGCCGGGTGCAGCGCGACTCTGCCTCGCACCGTTCCGGGGTTTGTGGCGATGCGCTGGAATTTCGCGTGGAGGCCACCCTGAGTGAGCGTCTGGTTCCAGTTCTGAATGACGCCCTCGGCGTAGCCCTGGCCAATCGCCGCGGTGTTGGCGTTCATGGCGTTGAGCAGAACCTGGACGTCAGTTGGCCGGCCGCGTTCCAGATCTTTCTCGAAATCGGTGGGAATGGCCAAACCGGCGTCGAGCTCGCCGCGCGAGAGCGCTTCGCCGAGTTCGCCGACCGAGCCATAGGTGCGGGTGAGATCGAAGCTGCCACTCTGCGTCATGTTGGCGATGAGATCCCGGCTATGGGCCGAGTGGGCGTCATCGACTACGCCGAGCTTGAGATGGCTGACCGTCGCATTCAGCGCGAAGCCGAAGAGGACTAACTGAATGACCGGCGGTATGACGAGCGAAACCGCGAGACGCCGGTCGCGGCGAATCTGCGCGAATTCCTTGACGATGAGAGCCCGAAGACGCGGACTGAGGAAATAATTCAGGATGTTCATATGGCGAGTTGCATCCTTCGCATTTTGCGCCAGGCCATTACGAAGAAGAACGACCCGATCATGCCGATTGCCAGAACTTTTGCCCACATGGCGGCCCAGCCTCCGCCTGTCAGCAGGGCGTCGCGAACAATTTCGATGTAGTACTTACCCCACACGATGCCGGAGATCCAGCGGATGGAGGACGGGATGTTTTCGACCGGAAACAGCAGGCCCGAAAGCAGGAAGACGAGGAGGAAGCCTCCCAGCGCGACGGCCTGAATCGATGCGGCCTGGTTCGGGATCGCGCAGCCGACCAACGTTCCGAAGGTTGCCACGCAGAAGGCATAGAGAAGGGTAGCGACGAAGAACGGCGTGGGGTCGCCAGCGAAGTGGAGGCCGAAATACGTGAAGAGAAGAACCAGTTCGAGCAGAGCCTCGCCGACGGCGATGATCATGAAGGCCAGAATCTTCCCCAGCAGGAATTCATGTGCCGGTATGTTCGAGACGTAGACCTGCAGGATGGTCTTCAGTTCGCCTTCCTTCGCCGATGCGAGGGTGGCGAGGAGCGGAGGGAACATCGAAATGCCGAGGACGAAGATGCCTGGGGCGTAGAATTTCTGCGAATCGCGGCCGGGATTGAACCAGAGGCGGAAGTCGGCGGTGACTGCAACCGGATGGGCGGAAGTGCCGTTCTGTGAATTCCATGCCGCGACGATTTCGCTCGAATAGCCCTGCAGAAGTTTGGCGGTGTTGGCGTCGCTGGCGTCGACCAGCATCTGGACTTCGGTGTTTTCGCCGCGGGCGAGTTTTTCGCCGAAGTGGAAAGGGATGATGAGCGCGCCGCGGGCTTTGTTGGTGCGGAAAGCTTCGGCGGGCTGGCGCGATGCGGACCACGCGACGACATGGAACGTGTTGGAGGCGCGGAAGGCGTCGATGAAATCGCGGGAAGCGGGGGAATCGTCGAGATCCTGGACGACGATCGGCATGCCGGTCACGGTGAGGGAGATGGCGGTGCTCAGCAGCATCAGGAGACCGAGCGGCAGGACGAGTGCCAGCGCCAGGGCGAGGCGGTCCCGCATGATTTGGGTGAGTTCTTTGCGGGCCTGAGCGAATATGCGGCGCATGATTAGGTATGCCTCGGGGTTGAAGGCATTTCGAGACGCGTCTCGACACAGAGGGCAGGCGGTTCCGCCTGCCCTCTGTGGGGCCATGCCTGCGGGGTTGGAGTTTTGGAAAAGTTAAGGGCGCAGGCCAAAGGCCTACTCCACATGGGATTAGTCTTCACTGGCTACCTTGCCTTGCTTGCGCGCCTTCTCGACTACCGAGATGAAGACGTCTTCGAGAGAATATTGCTCTTCCATCACGGACTTGATCGTGATGCCGGCGGCGGTTAGCTTCGCGACTGTTGCATCGTGACCCGCTTCCATGTCGTCGTCCGTGATGACGTGGAGACGGTCGCCGAACAGCGAAACGCGCCAGCGTTCGTCGCCCACTCGCAACAGGTCGGAAGCCTTCTGCGGCTGATCGACGATAAATTCTAAAAGGTGACCGCCCTGCTGGCTCTTGACGCCACGCGGGGTTCCTTCGGCGGCGAGTTCGCCCGCCACCATGAAACCCAGACGATTACACTGTTCGGCTTCTTCGAGGTAATGAGTGGTTACCAGGATTGCCGTGCCAAGATCGGCCAGCTTGTTGATCATGCGCCAGAATGCCCGGCGAGCCAGCGGGTCGACGCCGGAGGTGGGCTCATCGAGAAACAGAACTTCCGGCTCGTGCATGATCGACGCGCCAAACGCAACGCGCTGTTTCCACCCGCCGGGGAGGCTTCCCGTCACGAGATCGAGTTTGCCTTCGAGACCGGAGAACGCCATCACCCAACGTTTCTTGTCTTCGCGTTCGCGCTCCGGAACGCCGTAGACGCCGGCGAAAAAGTCGAGATTCTCGCCGATCGAAAGGTCGTCATAAAGGGAAAATTTCTGCGACATGTAGCCGATGCGCTGGCGGACTTCCGGCGAACGCAGACTGCCGCTCTGTCCTGTCAACTGCATGGTTCCCGTGGTGGGTTCAAGCAGGCCGCAGAGCATTTTAATCGTGGTGGTTTTGCCCGCGCCGTTGGCGCCGAGAAGGCCGTAGATCTCGCCGTAACGAATGTCGAGGCTCACGTCTTTCACTGCCGTGAAGGCGCCGAAACGCTTGGTCAGTTTGGTCGCTCCGATGGCGATGCGGCCTTTGAGACCGGCATGATCGTGGACGCCGGGATAGGGCGGCGCCTTCATTTCCTGGCCGGCGGCGCGCAGGGTTGCGACAAAGGTATTTTCCAGCGTCGGCTGGTCTTCGCGATAGATATCGACTTCGAGTCCGGCGGCGCGAAGCGTATTTTCGATGGCGAGACGTCCGCGCTCAGGATTCGGAGCGATGACATCGAGGCGGTCGCCGAAACGCTGCACGTCGATAATTTCGTTACGGAGCTCTTCGCTTTTGCTGACTGCGTCCCCGAGAACTTCTTCCGCGCGTCCGAGATTATTCGTATGAACTTCCAGACGTCTGGCCCCAAGGCGCTCACGGAGTTCGGCGGGAGTGCCGATTTCGCGAATCTCGCCGAGATGCATCAGGGCTACCCGATGGCAGCGCTCGGCTTCATCGAGATAGGGCGTCGCGATCATGATGGTGAGACCGTCAGCGGCGAGATGGGCGAGCGTGTCCCAGAATTCGCGGCGGGATACGGGATCGACGCCGGTTGTGGGCTCGTCGAGAAGGAGCACCTGGGGTTGTGCGACGAGTGCGCAGACCAGCGACAGCTTCTGTTTCATGCCGCCGCTGAGACGTCCGGCAAGGCGATCTTTGAAGCGGTCCATGTCGAACATCGCGAGATAGCGGTTGCCGCGCTCTTCGATTTCGAGCGGGGCGACTTCGCGCAGGTCGGCGAGGTAGCGGATGTTTTCCCAGACGGTGAGATCGGGATAGAGGCTGAAGGCCTGGGTGAGATAGCCGGTGTGGAAACGGGCGTCGCGCGCGGGCTCGCCGTAGATGGAGACCGCGCCGGAGGTGGCTTCCATGACGCCGGCCATGATCTGGAAGGTGGTGGTTTTGCCCGCGCCATCGGGGCCGATGAGACCGAAGATTTCACCGCGCGCTACGGAGACGTCGATGCCGCGGACGGCGCTGATGGCTCCGGCGTAGGTTTTCGTCAGGGCCGTGACGCTGATGGCAGGGAGATTGAGGTCGGCCTGCGTGACGGGGCGGACTGCCGGCGATGTGGCTACGGTCGTCATTGTGCAGTCGCTTCCATGCGCTCGGCTTTCGCCTCGTCGGCAGGCGGAACCGCCTGCCCCACACAGATCATCAGAAAGTGGGTGCACCACCGGGGATAGAACGGGGTCATTTGTGGACCTCGGGCGGCCAGGTGTCGCCCTTGACTAAGATTTCGCCGTCCACGGGCATGCCGGGCTTTGCGTAGCCGATGCCGGTTTTCAACTGGAGCTTGACGCCGACCACCTGCTTCACGCGGTCGTCGCGGAAATAGGTATTTTCAGGGGTGAAAGTGGCCTGCGGATCGACGCGCGAGACGAAAGCTTCGAGCGGCTTTGACGGGTCGGAATCGAGAAAGATGTGCGCCGTCTGGCCCAGCTTCACTTCGCCGATCTCGCCTTCCGGCACGAAGCCGCGCAGATAGACTTTCGTCATGTCGAGCATGGTCACGATCGGCGTACCGGCCTGCACTACTTCGCCGGGTTCGGCGGTGCGGGTGGCGATGGTGCCATCGAACGGTGCGACGACAATCAGGTCGTTGCGGTTCTCCTTCGCCTCGGTCAGCTGCTGGCGAATCCGCTGAGCGTCATCGCGCTGGGTCGCGATCTGCGATTCCTGCTGCGCGATCTGCTTTCGAATCGCAGCCGACGCGGCTTCCCGAATTCCGGGATTCGTCAGCGCGGCCTTCGCGACGTTGAGTGAGCCGTTGGCGGATTCGACCTTGCGTTTGGCTGCTGCCACGGCGGCTTCCTGCGCAACGGCGGTGGAGACAGCCTGCTCGCCCTGACGCGCGGTGACTGCGCCGTCTTTCGCGAGTTTGGTGTAGGCGTCGCGGTCGAACGCCGCAATCGTCATGGAACCTTCCTGCTGCGCCAGTTGAGCCTGCGCGGCGGCGACATCGGCTTCGGCCTGATGGACGCGGCCTTCGGCGTCGACTTTCGATTGTTCGAGCTGAAGATCGTTCTCGCGGAGTTGCTCTTCAAGAATGGCGATCTGCTGCTGGGCGAAGGTGACGCGGGAGTCGCCTTCGGCGACGGCGGACTGCGCCTGATCTTCGCGGGATTTGGTCTGGATGTCGTCGAGAGTGGCGATCACGTCGCCGGCTTTGACGACGTCGCCTTCGCGGAAATTAATTGCCGCGATGCGTCCTGCAACTTTGGGGGCGATAGCGGAATCGTCGCCTTCAATGCGGCCGCTGAGCTGGACGACGCCTTCCGGGACGGGCACGGGCTGCAGGAATTCCTTCCAGACGACGTAGCCGACGATGGCGAGGATCACGATCGCGATCAGCGGTTTGGGTGGGCCGCGGCGTTTGGCTGGCGGCGGTGCGGGATTGTTGGGCGTTGCGGCTGGTTCACTCATGTGAATTCTTTTCCTTAAAATGTTGGATCGCGCTCAGCGAAAATTCGCTGATGTGGGCTGCGATGGCGTCGAGACGTTCGGGAGTCATTTTGAGATCGGGCCAGAGGAGGGCAATCATGGGACCGGCATGGGCGTAGTGAACGACCTGACTGACGATGCTGTGGGAGCAGAGACGGGTGAGGTCGTCGTCGGGCGGCTTGCCGAGAAGGCGCGAGAGGAGCTGGCGCATGGCGGCGTGGCTGGGGCCGATGATTTCTTCGACGATGCGGGGCAGCGCTTCGGTGGGCTGCACCATTTCGTGAACCATGATGCGGAAGTGGCACGCGGGACCGGTGGCCAGACCGTGCATGCGGTGCATCATGGCGGAAATCATGAGGCGAAGGCCCTCTTCGGGAGTGGCGGCGCTCATGGCGAGTTCGCGCGGCTCGGGCTGGCCAGCGGCATTCATGGAATGGCGGAGGACGGCGAGATAGAGGCCGGCTTTGTCGCGGAAATGGTAATTGACGGCGGCGACGTTGGCTCCGGCGCGGGTGCAGATGTCGCGGATCGTGGCGGCCTGGAAGCCGTGCTCGGCGAAAACGTGGGCAGCGGCGTCGAGGAGGCGGGCTCGGGTAGCGTCGATTTGTTCGGCGGGTAGCGGGGTGGGGAGTTGAACGCTGGACGCCATGTAAACACCAGATTAAAACAGTTGTTTTAAATTGTCAAGTGGGGGAGTGGATTGCGTTGCTCGGGTGGGCGAGGGCGGGGTTTACGGAAATATGAGGAACGAAACAAATTTCCTTGTATCATACTGAAAATAAACGGTTATATGGTGATTGAAACCTTGTGTGAAGCGACTTCGTTGGCGCGGATAGCTGTTTTGCAAAACGAACCCAATCACGGTTCTGGTGGCCGGGAGCAGGTGAATCGAATTCGAAGGAACGAAACCAATTTCCACGTTCGTAAAGTTTCGCGGCGAAAAGGAACGAAACCAATTTGCGCCTGAGGCTGTTCATAGACGTCCCGATGTCAGTAGAGCACGCGTGCCGTCGGGCCCATGCCTTAAGTTATTGACAATGCTCGTAAAATCTCTTGTGATTGACATGTACGGCGATTCCACGTACAGTATTCAATATAGCCAGTTATATGAAATCGCAACAACATACTCGAACCGCACGGATTGAAGCTCGCATTGCCCCGGACGCTCTGGCCGTGGTGCGCCGCGCGGCGGAGATTCAGGGCCGTTCGATCAGTGATTTCGTAGTCGCCGCCGCGCAGGACGCTGCACGGAAAACCGTTACGGACATGGAAGTGATCCGACTGTCGCGGGAAGCGCAGGAACAATTTGTTTCGCTGCTGTTGAATCCGCCACCGCCTTCGGAAGCGTTGGTTCGCGCGCTGGAACGCCATCGCGAACTGATCGTGAAATAAGGCGCTGCTTGCCGAATGTGACCGAGCAGTTCCGCATTGAGGCGTTATCGGGTGGGCATGACCGCGCCCAATTTTCGAGTGGGTCGGAGCCGCTGGATCGATATTTTCGGGAACAGGCTTCGCAGGACGTCAGGCGGCGTATTGCGACATGTTTCGTGGCGACCAGCGTTCAGACCGGACAGGTGGCGGGCTATTACATGCTGACGGCGACCAGCGTCGCGCTGAGTGCGCTGGCCGCTGAGATTGCGAGAAAGCTGCCGCGATATCCGGTGGTGCCTGCGGCGTTAGTGGGGCGACTTGCGGTGTCGCGAGACTACCAGCGCAGGGGACTCGGTGGCGTTCTAATGGGGGATGCGCTGCTTCGTGCCGCTCCGACGGAATTGGGCGTGTTCGCGATGCTGGTGGACGCGAAGGACGAAGGCGCGCAGCGGTTTTATGAGCATTACGGGTTTACGCTGCTGGCTGGCGAGCAACGGCGATTGTGTCTTCCGATTGCGCTGGGGTTGAGGAGGTTTGAGGGGGAGGCGGGACGCTTATCCTGATCGTTCAAAATGTCCCGCGCGCCAGGTGCTCGGTTCGCCACGTATTGTCGCTCGGAATGATTATGCGTTGATCGCTTCAAACCGCACATGTGGGCAGTGTTGAGAGAGTTTAAAGCGTACTGACTCTCGTTTCTGTTCGATATCGGACCGGATTTCCGGCGTGAAGTCTTCTTTCCGGCATTTCTCCAGGTATCGTTCGAGGGCTTCGTATGCGTATGCGTAGGCATCACATTCGGCCCGGCAGTAGTCGTCAAAAACATCAGGGTGTCTTGCCTTCTGCCAAGTATGGCGGACCTCGTGCGCCGCGACGAACTCGAGCGTCGGGAAGTCCAGGTCGCGCTGTATCCAAATCTCGTTTAGATCCAGCGGAGTATATCCCCCCTTGATTTCCTTGTCGAGCGACTTAACCGGCAACCGCTTTCCCACCGTCAGGTTTCCGGGAACCTGCTTCCAGCGATTCAAGATCTCGGTTGCGGTTCCCTTCGGTACGGATCGAATCCAAACCACCTGAGGTTGCAGAGCGATAGCCAACTCCTTACAAGCGAACTCGACCACATCGTTCGTTCGGCGGTGTATGCCACCAGAAACTACGTCAGCGGTAAGTATTTCAAGATAATGAATGCTCACGACTCTTGCCTCTGCAGGTTGCATCTCGATCCTATTCTCTCAGCTTCCACACGCGAATACTTCGTTCGCGCCCGCAGGCGGAACCTGATGTTTTCGGGTTTCCGAATGTTCGTTATGCTCTGCGTGGCCCTCGACACCTACTGCACTGTGACGACAGGGCCGGGCGGAGTTTGGATCCCGCTGACAGTGGCTTGTAGCGGCTGATCGCCTTCGCCGGTATTTGGCGGGACGGTCAGATTGAATTGGTAGAGCCCCGCTTCTGTGATTCCGGCAAATGAAACATTCGCTAACACTCCGCCGATTGTGATCGTCACCTGACTGTTCGTGGATGCGATACCGCTGAAAGCTTGTCCGGCCAGTACATGTGGAGTTGTAGGGCCAAATCCGACACCGTAGAGGATCAGGGTCTCGCCCTGCTGGACTGGCCTTGTGCTGAACGAGAAGGTATTGGTCGGCCCGACGAGATCGTACGTTCCATCGCCGTACGCGCCGTTACCGTTGGGTGTCGCGATGACTCCAGCAACGTGCTTTCCGTCCCCGAGCAGACTGAATGACGGCGCATACTGCGCGAGGGTGACCGTGGAATTTACGGCTCCGCTCGGCGTGTTCACGGCCACATTCACGACACCCGTCGTCGTATCTTCCGGCACCTGGAGATTGATTTGGGTGGGGCTGACTACCCAGAGATAGGCGGGTTTCTTGTCGATGGTGACAGTCACGGTGCCGAGGCTCGTCGGGAAATCGTTATTCCAAAGGTAGGTTCCGCTGGCAAGGTATTTTCCGTAGATGGAGACCCACGAACCAGATTGGATAACAGGAACGGGACTATCGATTGGAACGATTCCGTTCAGATTGATGCTGGGGATGGCGTTTGGATTTAGAACGCGGACACGGCCGTTGCCAGCGTCGGCGACGTACACGTTCCCGGAAGAATCCACGGCGATGCCCTGAGGATCATACAACTGCGCGCTGGGTGCGGGGCCACCGTCGCCACTGAATCCAAGTGTTCCGTTTCCTGCGATGGTAGTGATCACTCCGTTTTCGACTTTGCGGATACGCTCGCTCGTGTCCGTGATGTAGATGTTGCCCGCAACGTCTACGGCAATGCCGTTGGGGCCGGTTAACTGGGCGCTGGTCGCAGCGCCATTGTCTCCGGGGTAGCTCGTTCCGCCTCCGGCTACAGTGGTGATTATCCCGTCGGCGACCTTGCGGACACGATAGTTAATCGTGTCCGCAAGGTAGATATCGCCCGCAGAGTCGACGGCGACGGCACGAGGCGAACTCAGCTGGGCGCCGATCGCGGGGCCATTGTCTCCACCGAAGCCCGGGTTACCATTTCCGACTACCGTTGTGATCACACCATTCGTGACCTCGCGTATGCGGCGATTATTAGTGTCGGCGATGAGCAGGTTGCCCACAGAGTCTACGGCGACAGCATAGGGCAAGTTCAACTGCGCGTTTGTCGCCGGCCCCCCGTCACCGCTGAAACCTGGTGTGCCGTTTCCGGCCACGGTCGTGATCACTCCATTCGAAACTTTGCGAATGCGGGTCTCATTGTCCGCGAAGTACACGTTGCCGGAAGCATCTACTGCGACACCGGTGGGGCTGACTAGCGCCGCGCTGGTTGCCTGCCCGTTATCACCCGCTTGATTCATCCCCCCTCCGGCTACTACGGCAACGATACGTGTTGTGGCATCCAGGCGCACCACTATATTGCCGACTGGAAAAAAGAGGTTGCCTCCTTTATCCACTGCAACGCTGAATAGGCCAGTTGTTCCGTTCGCGCCAGGGAATTGCAGTGAGTTCAACGGCAACGCGCTCCCGGGCACGGTGTTGATCGTGTAGGTTTGGCCCGGCGCCGTCAACGAAGCCACAAGGGCAAGTAGAACAGCCAGCAGCAGTTTCGCAGTCATAGATCGTTTGTTCCTCTTTAGAATTCGCGGGCAATAGTTACTATACTGCCGCGCGGATTCTGTTCGCATTTTCCGACTGCGCGGGTATCGTGGAGGGGCTGGGGACCCATATTCGGACTTGAGACCTCGCCCGTTTCCACAACTCCCCCGCATGTAGGAGAATAGAGCCGGGAGGCTACCGATGTTCCGCCGAATCACGCGGAATGCGAAACAGATGAACGGCCAGCCGTGCATTCGCGGCATGCGGCTCACCGTCCGACGGGTCGTCGCGGCAGTGGCAGCCTATCCCGACTGCGAGGAGCTGTTTCGGAACTATCCCGACCTGGAAGAAGACGATATCGTTCAGGCCCTCGAATTTGCGATGAAGTTTGGGACATGTACGCCGCGTGAAAGGAGTCGAAATGAAAATACACAAGCCTACAGCGGGACAACGAATGATCGAGAGCGCCAGGCAGGCGCTGGCCTTCGCCGAGGGCAGGGAAGATCACGGCTGTGAAGTTCACGTTCCGGACGATATCGACGTTAAGGCGATTCGCGAGAAGATCTCTCTTTCACTGAGCGAGTTTGCGCGGTTGTTCGGTTTGAGTAAACGTACGCTGGAACATTGGGAACATTGCCGTCGGGTGCCTTCCGGACCTGCGCGGGCTTTCCTCACGGTTATCGCGCGCGAACCAGAGGCGGTCCGTCGCGCGTTGCTCGCCTGAGAGCGGGTCGCAGGCCTTGAAGGCGGAGATAGACCCTCGTTGGTCTCCCCAAACCCCGCCCTCAATCCCGTATCATGAAAGACATATGGCCGATCTGGTGTTTGAGGCAGTTCAGGAGGCCGACGGCGGCTACAGCGCTGAGTGCCTGACAGAGAATATTTTCACGCAGGGCGACACGTGGGACGAACTGCGAAAAAACGTCGTTGATGCGACAGCCGCTTTTTTCTTCGATCAGGCGCGGCCGGAACGAATTCGCCTTCATCTTGTTCGGGACGAAGTTTTGTCCGTCGCCTGAGGATACCTCGCGACGTTTCAGGAGAGCGCCTTGTCCAGGCCCTCTGTCGGCACTTGAAGTATGTCAGGATGCACCGAGTCCGGAAGCCACATTATTCCGGAGACGCAGGAACCGTCCCAACATCGTATTGCAGTGCCGAATCACGACGCTCTTCGAGTGGGGACGTTCAATTCAATTCTGCGATCCGTGTCCGATCACAAGGGCGTGACGCGCGAAGCGATTATTTCAACGGTATAAGCCTTCCGCGCTGAGTTCGCGATTCGCATTGAGAACGAGAGCAACAGCTTCCCGAAGATTTTCACGTGCTTCTTCGAGCGTGTCGCCCTGTGTATTCGCTCCCGGCAGTTGTTCGACAAAAGCGACGTAGCCCTCGGGCACCTTCATGTATACAGCGTTGAGTTCCATCGCTCCCATGACTGAATTTTAGCGTCTGCTGGTACAGAGTACGAAGAGTTGCGTCGCGGAGGATCGGCGCCAATGGGCGTCGAGATGAGTCTCGAGGCGGCACCAAGAGTGTTTTTCTGCCCGCTGGCGGGCAATGACAGGGATGAATGCCAGGGGACCTGCCGGCTTCGCCCGCACCAGGGCAGGCGGAACCGCCTGCCCCACACAGAACGGCCAACTCCAGCGCCGAGCATTCGAGAGTGCGTGCGCCACATGCAGCCTAATTTTCGGAAGGCTTTTCCGCGCCATCGATAACGAGAATTTCTACCGGCGCTTTCTCCGATTCCACTCTCAAGCCCAACTGATCCTGTAGTGCGGTAGGCATGGACGGGTTTTCGAATTCGTTACCGTTGTTGATGCTGAAATCCAACTTGAGAGCGTACTCGCCCGGAAGATTCGTCCTGTCGAGAACGGGTCTTCCCGCCGTGTCCGAGAGGTGATCGGCCAGTTGCCCCATCGTGTTGTGGGAATAATTCATGTGAACTCCCGTGGCATTGACCATGACCGAACCCTGATGGCCGTTCGGGTCGGCGTCCTTCAGTTTCGATCCGCCCTTTCCAACTACCAGCGCATATACCGGCATGTCGCGCGTCTCGCGATGGATTTTGAGCTGGAAGCGGTCGGCCAGCAGCGATTGCAGCATTGCCTCGAAATGGGCTTTATCCGGCGCTGTCTCGCCTTCGGCTTTGGTCTCGATATCGAAGTGCGCCGTTGCCTTCCACGCCGGCCCGTCGGACACCTGGTAGTATTTGAGACCGTAGGCTTCGAGGACGAGATCCTGCAAAGTCGCGGCGATCCACGTCGCTCTCGCGCCTGAGGTCGAGCTTCGCGAAACGTAAACTGGTTCGGGATGCGGCTTGATAGAGGCCGCTTCGAAGGCCGCCGATTGAGCGAAAAGCAGCGTCGAGAGTACGAGAGCAATCGATACTTTCATATTTACCTCCGCGGCTCCGCGATCAGTTTTTCCACCGGGCCACCCGCGCTCACTCCAAACTGGCCCACAGGCATAGGCCCCGGGTTCTGTTCGTGCAGCACATAGATGTTGAACGGGCCGGAACCCTGTACGATCGGGCTGGCGCATTCCACATGGACTACCATCCCTTCCATCTGAAACGTCATCGTATTGTTGGATTCGGTCATTCCAGATTTACGGAAGCCCAGCTTTTCATTCGGGAAGAGTGAGAGCAGGAAGCGTCCGCGCCCGCCAATATCGATCCACACGGCTCTGCCGCCAACATTGCTGTGCTGATTCCCCGGAGTCAGAGGCTTGCCATCGACCGTCACGCGCGGCGTGTCGAGTGAGAGCCAGACGTCTTCGAGCGAGAAGTCGTGTGGTGCGCCTGGTATTCCGGCGCGAATGATAGTCAGGTAATCGACGAGTTTCTGTCCGGTTGCGGGGTTTACGAGAAGATCGAGCGCGACGGTATCGCCGATTTTCAGGTCTGGAATGACCGGATACTTCGGGAGCCCCAGGGGAAGACTTCCCATTGACCAGCCGTTGCGCAGGGCGTGTTCCGGGTCGTGCAGGGGCTCGATGCGAAGTTGCGCCGTTCGACCGTCGGCCGAAGGTTCCAGAAGAACTTCGTAGCCAAACGTGCGCTTGTTCTTTTCGTCATAGATGAAGCGCTGTGCATTGCCGTGGACGCCGGGGTCGATGACGCTCCCGCTATCGTTCGCCACAACGGCACCGCCCGGCTCGATTTTCGATTCGAACCGGACAGCGAAATCCTTCCATGCGGGGCCGCCGTCGACGGATAACTGACCCTGAAGGCTGATAGCCGTGAGCGCGAGGCCTGCGAGACAGATGCTAGCGCGGGTCATTGCTCCCTCGAATGACGCGGACGTTCAGAACTTTCACCGGCTGGAACTCCGCGAGATTGATGGCCGTAGATGCTGCTTGCGACGCGGGGCGCTGGTGCAGAAGCGCGGCGGCCATAATCAGCAGAATCGCCGCGAGCACGATCACGGCGGGAACCGGGATGCGGATGGTGCCGGTGAGCAGTACGCTCCACCACCTGCGGCGCGGCCCGAGCACGCGTTCATCGAGCGATGGGGGCGCGCCGGAGATCTGCCATTCCTTCAGCAGTTCAGTTAACTTCGCGTCATCTGTTGGTTCCACTTGCAATTCCTTTCTGGTCCAGTAACGGCGCGAGCATGCGCCTCATGTTTTCGCGCGCCCGATGCAGGCGCGATTTCACGGCCGCGAGCTCGGCTCCAGCCACGCGCGAAATTTCTTCGAGCGTCATCTCTTCGTATTCCGCCAGGATGAGAACTTCGCGCTGCAGTGGCGGAAGAGATGCGACTGCGCGCGCGATCATCCCGGCACGGCTTCCACCATCGAGGTCGGGCAGCGACGGCGCGGCATTATCTTCGTTCTCGTCGTCGAACTCATCGAATCGGCTTTGCCCGCGCAATTGCTTCAACGCGAGATTTCTCGTGACGCCGATCAGGAAACTTCGCAGCGTGCCTCTGGCGGCGTTATAGCCCGACGGGTTCCGCAGAAGAATGAGAAAGCAATCGTGAACGGCGTCTTCGGCGGATGCGGGCGAACCGGTCATTCGCCACGCGAAGCGGTAGAGCACGTCTTTGTGCCGACAATAGGCCTCGCGAAACTCCGGATCGGTCATCTCTGTTGCCAGTTTCCTCCAGAGAGATGGAAGGATTCGGTTGAATCGCAATATATTTGAAACATGCTAATGCCTATCGGGAAGAGGGTATACTCGGACGAGTGGAGATTCTAGCGGGTTTCCTGATCGCTCTGGCGATCGGAGCGACGGGGGTGGGGGCTGGCAGCATTACTGCGCCGATTCTGATCCTTTTTTTCGGGATGTCGGCTCCGAATGCGGTTACCACGTCGCTGGTTTTCAGCACGATCGTGAAGCTGTTCGCGACGCCGATTTATCTGGCGCGGGGGCAGGTCAATTTCCGCGCGCTGGCTTATATTGCGAGCGGAGGACTGCCCGCGGTGATCATCGGCAGCCTGTTGCTGAACCACCTGGACAAGAACGGCATGACGCGCCCGATTCTGATCATTGTCGGGATCACGGTATTGGTCTCAGCGGCGGGGACACTTTGGCGGAGCCTCTCGCCGACGGGGGTCACCGGAAAGCCGGTACACCCGGGTTGGCTGCCGGCAGTATTCGCGCCGATTGGTTTCGAGGTGGGATTTTCGTCGGCGGGCGCGGGCGCGTTGGGGACGGTGGCGCTGATGCGATTTACCACGCTGCTGCCGCCGGAAATTGTGGGAACCGATCTTGCGTTCGGCTTGCTGATTTCGATATTCGCGGGCGGGATTCATGCCAGCACGACGGGAGTTCCGTGGCCGGTGCTGTGGAAACTCCTGGCGGGCGGCGTGCCGGCGGTATTGATCGGAACGCAACTGACGAAGATTCTGGAGCCGAGGAAAATGCGGCTCGCGTTGTGCGTGTGGCTCATTTATATTGGCGGGCAGCTTACCTGGCGCGCGATGCAGACGCCGGTCCCGGCAGCGCATGCAGCGCAGACGACGCCTGCGCGATGAACGCGTTGGTAGCCGGAAGCGTTCTGCTATGCTGAAGGCGTTTTCCAAACACTATGCGCCGCCGTCACGCACTGCTGGTCGCGTTGCTGGGATTGGGCGCCGGAATCGCGTTACTGGCGCAGCGGCCGTTCAAAGAATACGACGCGATCGAGTACAACCACAACATCCCGATTCCGGACGATTCGAACACGAAGACCGACTGGGTGCGGGCGCGCCTGCGCTATCCGGATATTTTCGGCTATCCTTCCCGCCAACTCTATATACAGGACCATACGATTGTCGAGACATGCGGTCCGGGAGGGGACTGCCGCGATTATCCGGGTTACTGGACAATGGATTATCCGCGTTCCGACCGTCATCTGCTGGCGGGCGTGAAGCGTCTGACCCGCATTAATACGCGTCTGGCGGAACAGATTGTGGATCTCGACGGCACCGACGACGTCTATAACTGGCCGATGATGTATGCGGTGGAAGTGGGGCACTGGCTGCTGCCGGACGATCAGGCGAAGCAACTGGGCGAGTACCTCACGCGCGGCGGCTTCCTGATGGTGGACGATTTTCACGGCAACCGCGAGTGGGCGAATTTTGTCAACAGCATCGAGCGGGCGTTGCCGGGCCGCGACATTGTGGACATTCCGAACAACGACGAAATCTTCCACACGATTTACAATCTGGATGAGCGGTTTCAGGTGCCGGGCGCGCAGTACTTCGATACGGGGAAAGAGTACGAAGCCGGGTTGGATCGCGACATTCGCGGCCAGCCCGATTTTACGGGCGGCAAGACTCCGCACTGGCGCGCGATCTACGACGACAAGGGCCGCGTGATGGTGGCGATCTGCCACAACATGGATCTGGGGGACGCGTGGGAGTGGTCGGACGATGCGAAGTATTCGGAAAAGTGGGCGTCGCTGGCGTACAGGGTCGCTATGAATTATTTTGTTTACGATCTGACGCACTGAGGGGTGCTGGTACTCGCACGAATTTGTGCAACCGCTTCTTCACAGTCGCGGCTCAGAAAATCGGGTGCGGCCGGCGATCGGTACTGAGCCGCGCGCGTGAGCAAGTGGTGCGACCCACCACTTTATGAGGCCCTATAGCTGGTCTTTGTATTGTTCGAGTGCTACCTTCACCAGCTGGCTGCGCGTGCGGACACCGAGTTTCGCGCACACGTGGCGCAGCGAGGCCTTAATCGCTCCTTCGGAAATCGCCAGCTTCACGGCGATCTCACGATTCGTCAGTCCCTGAAGGACCGAACTCACCACCGCTTTATCGCGCGGAGTGAGCATCGGAGTTTTCTGCTTACGCGTGCGGTCCATGGAACGAAGCACGGGACCGAGATACGTGTTCTCGATCGAGACCTCGCCCTTTGCTACCAGCAGGATCGCATCGCGAAGAATGCCGATGGAATGGTGCTTGTGGACGATGCCGGTAACGCCGGCCTGCACGAGCTGGATAGCTTCGGCATCGCTCATGCCCGCGGTGACCGCGAGCACGTGGCCTTCATAGCGGGCGCGGCGCGCCCCGAGCACGAAATCGATGGCGCGTTCGGCGCCCAGATCGACGTCGAGCAGGACTACGGCGGGATTGGCCTGAGTCAGGATGCGAAGGGCTTCGGCGGCCGAGCCGGCTTGCCCTACGACAGTGAACTCGGGCTCTTTTTCGAGCATGCGCACCAGACCTTCACGGAACATCGCGTGGTCATCGACCACAAGCAACCGGATTGCGGTCTCAGCTACCATTGGGAACGTTGCTCCTCACTTGTTGGATTCTCATCGGGCGGAACGATTTGCAATTCCACGGCGAAGCAGGAGCCGCTGGGCTGTGGCTCGTAACGTAATTCTCCACCATAACCGCGTACCACGGCGCGCGAAACATAAAGGCCCAGGCCAGTGCCATCCGCGCCGGGCTGGAACGGCTCGAAAAGGCGGTCCGGCGATGCGATGCCGGGACCGGAATCGCGGAAGCGCACCATCGCTCTGCCCTCGTCGGTCTCTACAGAAATGTGGAGCTCACGCAAAGAAGCCTGCTGTACGGCGCGGTGACTGTTTTGCGCGAGATTCAGAAACGCCTGCAGGAGTCCATGTCGCTCGGCGAGAATTCGCGGAGTGACCGCAGGAAGATGCCAGTGAACTTCGCCATCGATTTCGCGCCAATCGGATTCGATGACGATGCGCAGATCGTCGAGCACGGGCTGCAGTGGGAGATCCTGCAGGTCATCCTCCTGCGTTTCGTCTAATCGCGGATCCCTGGACCGCAGGCCGATAGAGGCAACCTTTTCGAGTCCGTGAACGAGAGATTCCATCGCCTGAAATTCCTCGTCGAGTGGCAGGCCGTGCTTTTCGCGCAGATTGAGAGAAACGACGGATATGGCGCTGCAGAGGTTGCGCACCTCGTGCGAGACGGCCGACGCGGCGATCAGGTTGCCGCGCATCATTTGCCGTAAATTCTCTTCCTCGTGCTCACGCATTTCTTCAGAAGAATCGACCACGATGGCGGCGAGACGCTTGCCTTCATCGGAAGTGTAAGAAGAAAACCACGTGTTGGCAAGGAAAATTTCGCCGTTGTCGCGGCGGCCCTGGCACTGCGCGGTGGTCTTCAGGCCGCCGGATTCGAAACCAATCTGCAGCGCGTCGCGAAGTACTGGAAGATAGCCGGCGATCGCGCGGCCTTTCAGCGACTCATCGCCGGGAAGCGCGAACATCTGGCTGGCTGCGTTGTTCGCGGCGATCACGATTCCATCGCCATCCACGGTGAGAATCGCGGCGGGGCTGCTTTCCGCCAGCGTCTTCAATTGTTCCTCGGCTTCTCTGCGCAGGGCCTGCTCGCGGCCGATTCTCTGCAGGTGTTCGATTGCGACCTGGCGATTGCGAACCAGCGCTGCGACAACCAGGCCGCAGGCCGAGTAGGAGATCAGGGCGAAGACGAAACGCAGGACCATTTCGATATAGGGGCTGGGGAGATCGAACCAGGAACGGAGCGAGGAACACAGAGTTGACAGCAGAACGATCTGAACCGGCGTGAGCGCCACGGAGCCGAGCATCATCGGCAGGACGTACAGGACGCCGAGCGACATGCGATTGCCCACGGCGTGATCCGCCACCGCAATCAGCACGACGAGACCTGCGACGAACGGCAAAAGCCGGCCCTTGCGGACATTGAGGAGCGCTGCAATCACTCTTTCAAGATAGTTCCCAGGGTGGAATGATTCACTACTTTACCGAAAACGGCAGGTATCGAAAGACAGGTATAAGACTCCCTGGCGGCGACGCAGAATCGGATTTCCCCGGCCGGTAAACGTAGTTCACGCGGACTCGGAACCCACTTACCCTATCTTTCGTTTTTTTTGCCTATCTTTCGATATTTACAAAGGAATATCTCTCAAGGTAATTGAAATTATTGATTGGACTCAGTTAACATATCGTCGCTAGACTTCGATTTCCGGTCACACATGAAGGCGTTTGTAAGTCGCCTTGTCGCCGGGGTAACAGCTGGAAAAAATAATTACCAGGGAGAATAGCCGATGAATACGAAGTTGACTCTCATGCAAAAGGTTTCGCGTCTCCGTGCGCGGCTGCGCGACTCCGAGTGGCGAAGATACGGAGGGTTGCTGGTTGCCGGAAAGTTTACGGCCATTGCGCTCCTGCTGGTCGGAATGGCATTCCTGAATCCCGATCTTCTCGGCTTCGGCGCGCACGCGGCGGATCCGCAACTGAAGGGCAACGACATCGTCAATCCGATCAACACGGTGTGGACGCTGGTGGCGGCGTTTCTTGTCTTCGGCATGCAGGTTGGTTTCACGATGCTCGAAGCCGGCTTCTGCCGGTCGCGCGAAACTGTCAACGTTCTGATGGAATGCGTGGTCGATACGTGCCTTTGCGGAATCCTGTTTTATGCCTGGGGCTTCGCGTTTATGTTCAGCCATGGCAACGGGTTCATCGGCATGAACTGGTTCTTCCTGCAGGGCGCGCCTGCCACCTATGAAAGCACTGGCGTCGCATTTCTTGCAGTGTGGATTTTCCAATTCGCGTTTGCCGATACGTGCTCGACGGTTACTTCGGGCGCGATGATCGGCCGCACGGCGTGGATCGGCGATCTGGTTTACAGCGTCGGCGTTTCCGGATTTATTTATCCGATCATCGGCCACTGGACGTGGGGCCCGGACGGATTCCTTGCGAACATGGGCGCGAAGGATCAGTTTCTCCCGTGGGTCGGGACGAGCTTCCACGATTTCGCGGGTTCTACGGTGGTTCACTCGATCGGCGGCTTTGTGGCTCTGGCGGGCGCGATCGTTCTGGGACCGAGACTTGGCCGCAAGTTCAAGCGCGATGGCGGTGGACCGATGCTGCCGCATGATTTGACGATTGCTGTATCGGGCGGTCTGCTGCTGTGGTTCGGCTGGTACGGATTCAATCCGGGCAGCACGCTTTCGGCGATCGACTTCGTCGGGATTGGGCGTGTAGCTGCGAATACGACACTGGCAGCCTGCGCGGGCGGCTTCTTCGCGATGTTCGCGGCGTGGATTCCGAACAGGAAATGGGACGTCAGTTTCACGACGAATGGATTCCTGGCGGGGCTGGTGGCGATTACGTGCCCCTGTTACTGGGTCAGTCCGACCGGTGCGGTGATTCTGGGAGCGGTGGCCGGCGTGCTGGTGTATCTGGGGGTTGAACTTCTGGAGTATCTGCGCATCGACGATCCGATCGGCGCTGTGCCGGTGCACGGGTTCTGCGGTATCTGGGGAACTTTGTCACTCGGTCTGTTTGCTTCCGGAGAGTTCGGGGCAACCGGTCCGTTCGGTCCGGATAACTCGGCTCCGCTGAAGGGACTCTTCTATGGCGGCGGGACACAGATACTGGTAGCGCAGCTGATCGGAAGTGCGATTACCTGCGCGTCGGTCTTCGCCGTCTCCATGGTCATGTTTTTTGTGCTGAATAAGTTTGGCATTCTTCGCATCTCGAGGGAAGGCGAACTGGAAGGTCTGGATCTGCATGAACATGGAATTTCGGCTTACCCTGAATACGTCATCTCTTCGGTGGTGACTCCGGCTGCTATGCAGATTTCCCGCGACCGCTGATATCCCGAACAGGAGAAAACACTATGAAAAAAATTGAAGCCATCATTCAGCCGCACAAACTGGATGCCGTGAAAGAAGCGCTGAAGGGTGCCGGCGTCGATGGCCTGACCATTTATGAGGTTCATGGTCACGGCCGTCAGAAAGGGCACACGGAAACTTACCGCGGCGCGGAGTACAAAGTCGATGTGCTGCCGAAGGTCAAGGTCGAGTTAGTTCTGGCGGATGCGGATCTGGAACGTATTATCGGCATCATCATGGAGGCGGCGCGATCCGGGAAACTCGGCGACGGAAAGATTTTCGTCTCGACAATCGACGAGGCGGTTCGCATCCGCAACGGCGACAGGGGCGCGACTGCTCTCTAACCGGGAAAGGGGACATCTTGTCCCCTTTCGATTCCACGCCACCAGGTAGCTGGCGTTTGACCTGATTGTTAACAGTGCCCCGATGCAGACAAACGAATCGACAAGTGGCGCGGCGCGCGTCGTTGTAGCCACCACGGTTGCACTTTCTTTTATTTCCTTCTGGCAGGGTGCGGCGATCGTCCTGAGCGACCTCGCCTCCTCTGCCTTTTATGCGGGCGGCATTGCGGAACAGGCGATCGGGAGAAGCGCCCCCTGGTTCATCCTCGGGGTGATGCTGTTCAGTTTCGCGGTGCGTTCCGTCTACATGGAAGGCTGCAGCATGTTTGTGCGCGGCGGCGTTTACGTCGTGGTGCGCGACGCCATGGGCTCATTCATGGCGCGGCTCTCGGTATCGGCGCTGATTTTCGATTTTATTCTGACGGGGCCGATCAGCGGGGTGAGCGCGGGGCAGTATCTGGGGCGCTTGCTGAACGAAGTGGCGGAGATCACGCATTCGAGTCTGCGCGTTCCCCCTAATGCGTTCGCGGCTGGCTTCGGTCTTCTGGCGACCGCTTATTTCTGGCGAAGCAATATCAAGGGTATTCATGAATCGAGCGGCAAGGCTCTGCGAATTATGCAGATCACGACCGTCATGGTGGTCATCTTCGTGATCTGGTGCCCGCTGACGATGCTCATGCACGGCGCGGCGCAGACTCCTCCGGCGCCGACCTTTGCCAACCTTCACTTCAGCGACGACAGCCTCGGGTGGTTTAAGGGGACGTCGATTGTCACGATTCCAGCCGCGCTGATCATCATGGCGTTCGGCCATTCGCTGCTTTCGATGAGCGGCTTTGAGACGCTGGCGCAGGTTTATCGGGAAATCGGTTATCCGAAACTGCGCAATCTGAAGCTCACGGCGAATACGGTTTGTATCTACGCGGTGATCTGTACGGGTGTGCTGACCGTATTCGCGGGTTACATTATTCCGGATTCGGTGCGCGGCAATTATTCACAGAATCTGCTGGGCGGGCTGGCGATGTATCTGGCGGGGCCTCAACTGCTGCGGCTGGTATTCCATATGTTTGTGGTCGTGGTGGGCGTGCTGATTCTTTCAGGTGCAGTGAACACGTCTCTGATTGGCGCCAACGGCATTCTGAACCGTGTGGCGGAAGACCGCGTGATCGTGGAATGGTTCCGCAAGCCGCATCCGAAGTTTGGAACCACTTACAGGCTGATCGACGTTATCGCATTGCTGCAGGTTCTGACGATTCTGTTCAGCCGCGGAGATCTGTACATTCTGGGCGAGGCGTATGCGTTTGGCGTGGTGTGGAGCTTCTTTCTGAACTCTCTGGGCGTGCTGGTGCTCCGCTTCAAGCGTAACGACCAGGAATATAAACACCCCGGCAATATCCATATCGGGGGCCGTGAGATTCCGATCGGGCTGATCACGACGACGCTGGTGCTTTTCCTCGTCGCCGTCGCCAATCTGGGAACGAAGAAGTTCGCGACCATTTACGGGATCGGCTTCACGCTCTTCCTGTTTGCCGTATTCACCGTGTCGGAACGGATCAACGCACGGAAGGCCGCGGGCGACCAGAAGAAAGGCCTGGAGCCTTTCAATCTGGACGCGCAAAGCGAGATTACCGAGCAAAGCGTTCACGCGCGCCCCGGTTGCGTGATGGTGGCCGTGCGCGATTACACGCAGCTCGCTCATCTGGAAAGCGTTCTGCGGAAGACGAATCTGCGGAGGCACGACATTGTGGTGGTGACGGTCCGGGTGATTACCGGAACCGGCGGTTACGATTTGCGCAACGAGCAGCTCTTCGATAACTACGAGCGTGAGCTGTTCTCGCGGGTGGTGGCGATGGCGGAGAAGGAAGGCAAGACCGTCGATCTGCTGGTGGTGCCGGGAATCAAGCCGTACGATGCGCTGGTCCAGACGGCGACGCGGTTGAAGGCATCAAGGCTGGTGACGGGAGTGTCGCCAGGGGTGGAGTCAGGCGATTTGGCGCTGAAGATCGGGCAGGCGTGGGAAGGTCAGCCGGAACCGCGGTTGCCGTTGTCGCTGGAGGCGCTGGCCCCGGGGCGTCCGAGCACTTACGTGAATCTGGGTCCTCATCCACCGCGCTTATGGCCGGAAGATGTGGAATGCGTTCATGAGTTGTGGCTGGAATTGTCGAGCCGGCTGGGTTGCCATCTGCATCATCGCGATGTTGTGAGCGTAGCGCTGCGGCGGCTCAGGCAGGAGATTAATAGTGAGAAGCGCGAGGATGTGTTTCTGGATCTCGATTACGAGATGCATTCCGAACACGCAGTAGAGGCGACTCCGGACGAAGAAACCTAAGCGCGCACCGTCAGCGCGCGGTTCCATGAACGCAGCCCCGCGATGCAGAGCAACATGAAGACGAAATAGAGCACAGCGGTCAGACGCAGACCCTTGTAAACGTAGAGCGGGATATAGACGATATCGACGGCGATCCAGAGCCACCAGGATTCCACCAGCTTTTTGCACTGACCCCAGGTGGCGGCGAGCGAGAGCGCCGTCGTGAGGCCATCCCACGCGGGCACGGTGGAGGGCGTCCAGGCGGCCAGGAACGCGCGCAACAGGAACGTGGCTAAGACCGTCGCGAGGATGAGCCACGTCCACTGGCGCAGGCTGGTCTTCGCGACCGGGAGTTCGGCGCCGACGCCTGCCGGGAAGGCCCAGATCCACCAGCCGTACGCCGCGAGGACGATGTAAACCACCTGCAACCCGGCGTCTCCGTAGAGTCCCGATTTCAGGAAGACCGCCACATAGAAGATATTGTTGGCGATCCCGATCGGCCAGTTCCAGATGTTTTCGCGCGCGAGCAGCCACACGCAAAGCGCGCCTGTGACGAAGCCCAGGATTTCAACGATGTCGGTATGCCACATCTATTTTCTGGCGCGGGCAGCAGAGAGGGCGGCGGCCTGCGGCGATGCCACGTATTCCATGACCGCGCCCTGCTTGCGGAGCGTCGCGGTCAGCGCGGTGGTGTCCACTGACTGCACGGGAATTTTGCCGTCAATCGCCATTTTCGCCGCGACGCCTGCCGCCTGGCCGAGGATCATATATTGCGGCTCCATCCGGACCGAGGAATAGGCGACGTGGCTGGCTGAGAACGCAACGGGCACGAGAAGATTCTCCGCTTCGGCGCGTTTCGGCAGCATCACGCTGTAGGGGATCTGGTACGGCTTCACGGCTACCTGCATGTCGCCTTCGTTGCGCACAAAGCCGTCGGATATGATCCGTTCCACATTGTGGGAATCGCTGTTGTAAGAGCCCATGCCGATGGGGTCGGGCTTGGTGAGATTGGTCTGCAGATCCTGCTGAACCATCACGTACTCGCCGACCATGCGGCGGTCTTCGCGGATGTAGAGTTGGCGTGGCCAGTGGTCGGTGTCGGTGAATTCGTTGGCGCAGAGTCCCCAGGAGTTCATCGCCGCGCGAACCTCAGCAGGAACGCTCGGGTCGTTGGCCAGAAAGTAGAACAGGCCAGCCTGGTAGTCTTTGTGGGCCTGCCAGATTTCGTCGCGCTTCGCGTAAGATGCGTTGGGATAGTCCCAACTGCCGCCGATGTAGTCGGTTGAGAATGCGCCGTTGTTATTGATATCGGTGGTTCCGTTGGGAAGACGGTCGATCTTCATCAGCGTGCCGAGCGCTGGAGGATGGCCTTCGGCTTTGGTGCGGGCTTCGATGAAGCGCGCGAGGAGTTCGTAGCGGTGTGGATCGTAGGCCGCTGGTTTGGCGAAGGCGATCCGGTCGGGCGCGGCGCTGAAACACATGCGGAAGTTGTAAGACTGCACGGCCTTGTCGGCTGACCCTGACGGAGGCGGCACGGCGGAGCTGATTTCCGGGAGCAGCTTACCGGCGGAGTCCTTCGCGGGAACATCGACGAGGAACTGGTGGAGCGGCGTCTTATCGCGAACTCCCGCGAGCGATTCGCCGTACTGTGCGCTGGATTCGCGGCCATACGTCCAGGTGACGCGGGCCTGCGCCATCAGATCGCCTTCGTAACTGCTGTCGATGAAGACCTGTGCGGTGTAGGAGTCGCCGTCCTCCGTGTTGATTGCCGAGATGTGCGTGCCCTGCTTTGTGACGCCGCTTTTCTCCTGTAGCCGCGCGTGTTCAACGAGGGTGACACCCGCTCCTGCCAGCATCTGGAGGAACACGTCTTCGGCGACGTGCGGCTCGTGCAGCCAGGATACGTCGTTGCCGAAGCCGCTCATCCCGTAGTGCTGGCCGATCCGGTAATAGAACTCGTAGGCATAGCCGCCGATGACTTCCTTCTTGCCGACGTCCGTGTAGCCGAGACCTCCGGAGACCATGCCGCCTACGTGCGCAGTGGGTTCCAGCAATGCGGTGCTCATGCCTTCGCGCGCGGCAGAGACCGCTGCGATGACGCCGCCAGCAGTGCCGCCGTAAACGACGACGTCGAAGTTGCGGGTAGCGGCTGAAGCAGTAGCGGCAAGACAGAGCAATAAGGCAATTTTCATGGCGTCAGTTTGGTTTCTTGTTCAGGTCGGCTGGATCGAAGATCCGCGTCTCCGGCGCTATGGCTTTGTAAGGCGTGTAATCCGGATCATCGGTAAACATATCACCGAGGCCGGCCGCGGTCTGGTCCATCAGGTTTAACGCGGGGATGTTGAGCAACCGGAAGATGGTTTTCAGCAAACCGGGGAAGCTGGAGTTGGTGTGCGAAACGTAATCGCGCCGGATATACGGTCCTGCCGCGAGCAGGATGGTGCGGTGTGCGTCCACCAGATCGATGCCGCCAGCCGCGGTGTCTTCGGTTACGAAGACGGCTGTTTCGCGCCACCATTGCGAGTGGGAGAGGTATTCGAGAATGCGGCCCAGCGCGAGGTCGTTATCGGCTATCCAGGAGGCGGCGTAAGGATAGCCTGCATCGGGCAGGTCGCCGCCGGTGTGATCGTTGGGCAAGGTGATGTAGAGGAACTGCGGGAGCGGCTCTTTGCCGGACTTATAGCGCTGATCCATCTCGGCGATGAACTTGTCGGCGCGGGTCTGATCGGAAACGTCGAGCGAGAAGCCGGGGTAGTCGCGCGACGTGTTGCGATAGAGCGACTCTTCGATCGGCATGTTGGTCACGTAGGTCGGTTGGCTTGCCTCCACTGTGCCGGGTAATTCGATGCCCTCGCCGAAATTGCGGAACGTGATGTGGTTGCGTTCCAGGTGATCCCAGAGCGTACCGTTCTCCGGAATCTCTTCCGGCAGCGTGGCGGCGTTGGTGCCAGCGAAGAGAAGCCGTCCGGGAGTGCTGCTATCGAGCGCAAAATGGCGCTGGCCACCGTAGGACGCGAACACGCCGCTCATGGTGAACAGGTCGGGAATCACGCCGGTGAGCCAGTGGTGGCCATCGACATCGGAATCGCCATCGGCATAGAAATTATCGCTGAAGGCGAACTGCTTTGCGATGGCGTGGTGATTGGGAGTAATAGCGGCGTCTTTGATGCTGAAGCGAGTGCCGCGGCCATCGGCGCGTCCGTGCATGCCGTAGCGGGCGAGCGCGGCATTGGCCATGACCTGTCCGTTCGACGCCGGAGCGATGTCTCCCAGCACTTCATCGAAAGCGCGGTTTTCTTTCACGATGAGAATGACGTGGCGGATAGCAGCGGGGAGCGACGGCGCGATGCTGTTTTCGACGAAGAAACCGTTGGCCGCGAAGGTTGTCGCGGTGAGCTTTTGCAGGTCGTCCTGCGCGGGCATTTTGAAAGTGGAAAGCGAGCCACGATAGAACGTGGAGGGCTCGTCGGGATCTTCGAGCGGCCGGCGGGCGTCGGCTCCGCTGCCGTGGCCCCGCGCGTTCACCACCCAGACACGGCCATCCGCAAGGCCGACGCGGGTGGGATACAAGCCAACGGGAAGATGACCGATCACGACGTTGCGGTTGGTATCGATCACGCCTACCGCGTTGATGCCGGCTTCGGCGACGAAGAGCCATTTCGTGGTGGGGTCGTACGCCATGCCGGCCGGAAGGAAGCCGCGGAGATTGAGCAGCCAGGGGACACGCAGAATAATCTGGCCGAGGACTTTATTGTCGGGCGCGGAGATGACTGTGATCGAGTCCGAATGCGCGTTCGAGACGTAGACTTTGTCGCCGACGGCAAGGATTCCGGTTGGCGCGCTGCCGCCGACGGCGATGCCGATGGGTTGGCCAGGGCCGTTCGGAACGGTGCTGCCGATGGCGGCTCCGGTGCGAATCCATGTGGTGACGACAGGTTTCGCAGCAACGTGAACGTCGATGATGCAGATGGAATTGGATTCGCGGTCGTTCGGATCACCGAGGGGTTGCACCTGTACGGCGTTGCGTAAGACTCCGGCGACGGCTTCCGGCGAGGGGAAGCCAAACGGCGGGAAAGGAAGGCCCGCACCGGGCAAGGCCTGATAGCGGAACATGCCGATGTTGGCGACGTAGACCGTGTTGCGATCGGGAGAGAGCGCAATCGTAAACGGCATCCGGCCTGTGGCGATGGACGACAGGATCGTGTCTTTGATGGTGTCGATCAGGACCAGCCGGTAGTTCGCCTGATCGATGACGTAGAGAATGTGGCGCACCGGGTCGAGCGCGAGATCGGCGGTATAGCTGTTGTGCCAGTCGCCCGTGTTAATACTGATGAGTTTGCGGCGGGCGGCGTTCGAAGCGTCAATCAGCCGGACTTTGCCGGAATCGCCTTCAGCGATCCAGACGGATTTTTCGGAATCGAAAGCGATGCCGTATGTTGCGCTCTCCCAGCGATCGGTTGGCTTCGCGGATTTGGTTTGCGTGTCGTCATCGGCGGGCGCGGCCCAGAGCAGGTGTTGCTGCCACGTGTCTTTGCGCGGCTCCAGCACGGAAACGCCGAAGCGTTCGAAGCCGGTTTCCGAAACGCCGATGAGGCCTTTCGCGCTGATCGCAAGTCCGAACGCGCCGGGACCGACCTCGATCTGGCTGCCCAGCGGCTTGATGGCGCGTCCACCCGGCAGGATGGTGACAGTGCCCGCGGTGTGCGCGTAATTTTCGCCGCCGGGCGGATGGAAGTCATCGCCGAGGCAGGGCAGGGCAAGCAGGAAGATAAAGGCGGCCAAACACTTGCGAATGTAGGGAGATGGCGGCACTTGCTTCTATCATCCATTGTCATCGGTCGCCGTTTCGTGCGCGGAATTTTCGTCCCACACTATACTGAGTTTGCGCGATGATTTCCGCCGATAAGACGGTCAATACGAAGAGCGGGTTACGCCAGTTTTTCCGTCCCGGCGGTACTCTTGCGTCCGCGCATCCTTCGTTTGAGTTGCGCGCCGGCCAGTTGGAAATGGCCAACGCGGTGGACGCCGCTCTTTCCGAAAACCGCAAGCTGATCGTCGAAGCCGGAACGGGGACAGGGAAGACCCTGGCTTATCTGGTTCCGGCGATCCTGTCGGGCCGACGCGTGGTGATCTCGACGAATACAAAGGCGCTGCAGGAGCAGCTCTTTTTTCGTGATATTCCGTTTCTCGAAAAAGTTTTCGGACGGCCATTGCGCGTCTGCTACATGAAAGGCCGGTCGAACTACGCGTGCCGGCAGAAAATCTACGATGCCGAGGGAACGCCGGTTCTGACCGGCCTGGAGGAAGTGGCCGATTTCCAGATCATTCAGGAGTGGGAAAAGACGACGGAGACCGGCGATCGGGCCGAAGTGACGGCGCTGCCGGAAAACAGCACGGCCTGGTCGAAGGTTGACGCGCGGTCGGAATTGTGCGGGGGCTCGAAATGCAGCCAGTACGCGCGCTGCTTTATTACGCTGATGCACCAGCGTGCTGCCGAAGCTGACATCATCATCGTAAATCATCATCTGTTCTTCGCCGACCTGGCGGTGCGGCGCGCGGAACAGGCGCAGATTCTTCCCGATTACAACGCGGTGATCTTCGATGAAGCGCACGAGATTGAAGATGTGGCCGGCCAGTATTTCGGCTTTGCCGTCAGCACTTATAAGGTGATGGATCTGCGCCGGGATATCGCGGTGTTGTCTCGGATGCGCAAGTTCGGGTCGGAAGAGCTGGACCGGATTCTGATCCGGCTTGAGGAAGTCTCGCTGAATTTCTTCGGCAGGCTGCCGGGGGGCGACGGTCGCGTGAGTTTCACCGGGCGCGATGAGTTTCTCGCGCTGTACGGCGAAATTTATCAGGACCTGCTGACGGCGTTCGATCTGCTGGCCGGGCATCTGAAGCTGATTCACGATGCGCCGCAGGAAGTGATTCCGTTGTTCCGGCGGGCGGCAGAAATGCGCGGCGCGATCCAGTTCATGATCGAAGGCGCCGATCCGGGTTTCGTCCACTGGACGGAACGACGCAGCCGGGGTGTTTTCCTGCAGGCGACGCCGATCGATGTGGCCGATATTTTGCGTGAGTTTTTGTGGAGCAAGGTGGATGCGGCGGTTTTGACTTCGGCGACGCTGGCGGTGGCCGGCGGCTTCGAGTATGTGGAATCGCGGCTGGGGCTGGGCGATGCGCGCACGCTGATCGTCCCCAGCCACTTCGATTATCAAAGCCAGGCGTTGCTTTATATCCCGCAGGATTTGCCGCCACCTTCCAGTCCGGCGTGGGTGAAGGCCGCGAGCGAGGAGATTGTGCGGATTCTCAACGCCAGTCGCGGCCGGGCTTTCGTACTTTTCACGAGTTATATGCAGATGCGGCAGATTCACGACCGCGTGAGTCTGATGGTGGAGTTTCCGGTGCTGACGCAGGGAACGGGGCCGCGTACGGCGTTGCTGGATGAGTTTCGGAAGACGCCGAACTGCGTTTTGTTCGCCACATCGTCGTTCTGGCAGGGGGTGGATGTGCCGGGCGAGCAGCTGAGCTGCGTTATTATTGATAAGTTGCCGTTTGCGGTGCCGAGCGATCCGGTGGTTGAGGCGCGCGTCCGCAATGTGCGTGAGGCGGGCGGGAATCCGTTCTACGACTATCAGATTCCGCAGGCCGCGATTTCGCTGAAACAGGGCTTCGGGCGGCTGATCCGCACGCGCGCGGACCGGGGAGTGCTGGCGTTGCTGGATCACAGAATCACGAAACAACGCTACGGCCAGGTCTTTTTCGATAGTTTGCCGGATTACGCGATTTCCATGGATTTCGCCAAAGTGGAGAGTTTTTTCAATGTTTGAAGTTGCCGTAGAACACACCTTCGCCGCCGGTCACGCGCTGCGCCATTACAGGGGCAAGTGCGAGAACGTGCATGGGCACAATTACAAAGTGCAGGTGACGGTGCGCGGGGAAAAGCTGGATTCGATCGGGATGCTGGCGGATTTCACGATGCTGAAGAAGTATCTGCGGGATACCTGCGAACCGATGGATCATGTTTTTCTGAACGATTTGCCACCCTTCGATACGTTGAATCCGACGGCGGAGAATATGGCGATTTATATCGGGGATAAGATGCAGGCGGCGCTGGCGGATAGTCCGAATCCGGTGGAAGTGGCGGAAGTGAAGGTCTGGGAGACAGATATTCAGTCCGCTACGTACAGGCCGGCTCGGGTGTGAAGCTGCCGCATTTGGGGTGGGTTCGATCGCTTTTACAAAACGAACCCAATTTATGGCCACAGATGAACACAGATAAACACGGATAAGAAAAAACGAAGCCAATTCGAATCGGGTGTTGAAAGGAATAGGCTTCGGTTTTGACTGGGAGTTTTTACAAAACGAACCCAACTGTGACTTCGCTGTCGCCGGTCGATATTCGGTTGGCAAAGAACAAGCGGCTGGAGCCCTTTGACAGGGGCGACCTTATTTTCGGGGTGGAAAGCGGATGGCGCGACGTGATTTACACGTCGCGCCATTTTTCGTCAGATAATCTCTTACTCTGTCCAGTACGTCACCAGCAGGCCTTCCCCCGCAACATCCGCGTCGATGGCATACTCCGCCAGCCGGATGCTGTTGGTTCCATCCTGCGATTCCAGGAAGAAATTCTCCGAGAAGCCGCCGGAAGCGTTCGGCCACAGGACGCGGGTTACGCTCGCGAGCGTCGCCTTTGTCAGAGCCGTGGAGCCGAGATAGGTTTTGCCGGTCAGTCCCGGGATTACCTGAACGAATAGTTTAGAAGCGGTGATGGCAGGGTTTGTGGTGAGCGGGACAGGTGTCCCCGGAACCGCCACATTGACCCGGCCCAAGCAGTTGATGATCATGAGATCTCCTCAACCGCATGTTAGAGCCGCGAGCCGCGACTTTTGGGCAAGCTTTTTGCTAAGTTGCCGGAAACAAACGCAATAGAGTTTGCATTTTGGCAGTACTGAAGTTTTGGCTAAAGTGTTATTGGCCTATCGCTTGAAGTAATCGGCGTTGATCTGCGTGAAGTTCGACCACTTCTCGGGCAGGTCGTCGAGCGCGAAAATCGCGGATACCGGGCAAACGGGAACGCAGGCGCCGCAGTCGATGCACTCGACCGGGTCGATATAGATCATGTCGACCGTGGCGAAGTCCGGCTCGTCCTTTTTGGGGTGGATGCAATCCACCGGACACGCGTCGATGCAGGCCGCATCCTTCGTTCCGATACAAGGTTCCGCAATTACATAAGCCATAGAAGTAGGAAACCATTAAATTACCACATGCTCTGCGTTCGCGCCCAGGCGGTCACGGCGCTGGAAAGCGTGCGCGCTAGAGTTGGAACGTGGTGCACATCCTCGCGATTGAAAGTTCGTGCGATGAGACGGCCGCGGCCGTGCTCGAAGACGGCTCGCGGGTGCTTTCGAACGTGGTGGCGAGTCAGTTGGCGCTGCATGCGAAATATGGCGGCGTAGTGCCGGAACTGGCTTCGCGTGAGCACCTGCGGGCGGTGGTACCTGTCGTCAGAGAGGCGCTTCAGAAGGCAGGGCTGGGGTTCGGCGACCTGAACGCCGTCGCGGCGACCTCCGGTCCGGGGCTGGCAGGCGCGTTGCTGGTGGGGCTCACCTACGCGAAGGCGATTTCGTTCGCTACCGGGATTCCTTTGATTGCGGTCCATCACGTGGAGGGACACATCCAGGCTGTGATGCTGGAGGCCCGTCAGCGGGGCGCGCCCGTGGAATTGCCGGCGCTCGCGCTGGTGGTCAGCGGCGGGCATACGCATTTGTATGAGGTCAACGAAGGTGGTTACCGGTTGCTTGGAAAGACTCGCGACGATGCGGCGGGCGAGGCTTTCGATAAAGTGGCCAAGCTGCTGGGATTTGGGTATCCGGGTGGACCTGTCATCGATCGGCTTGCTCCTTACGGCGATTCTGGCGCTGTGCCTTTCACTACTCCGCGCATGAAGGGCAACACGCTCGATTTTAGTTTCAGCGGGTTGAAGACGGCGGTGCTGCGCTGGGTGGAGAGTCGCGATATCGCAGGCGAGATTGAAGCACGGAAGCAGTTGCTTCGCGAGAACTCGCAGCCCTCTGTTGAGGAATGGCTGAGCGTGACACCGGAAGAGACGCGGAATCTGCTGGCTAGTTTTCAATATGCGGTGATCGACGGGCTGCTGGGCCATGCGGCCGCTGCTGCCGCGCAGATGGAAGATGTGCGTTCGCTGGTGATTACCGGTGGGGTGGCGTGCAACTCCGGGTTGCGTGCCGCGGCAGGGAAACAGTGGGCCGGGTTGCCGGTTTACTTTCCTACTCCGGCGCTTTCGACGGATAACGCTGTGATGATTGCGGCCGCAGCGTGGGCGAAGTTCGGGCGCGGGGAGTTTGCGCCGCTGACCGAGACGGCGCAACCGAATTTGCCTTTGGCGTGAGGGTAACTGCCCGCGAGATCAGTCGAGCTTCGCTCGACCCGGCAGGCCAACGGCCTGCCCCACACGGATTGCCTGTAATTTGACTGCAGAAAAGAAAAACATTACATAAGATATTGCAGGCAGGAGACGATTTTGTATACCTAGTCTTGACTTCCCTTTCCAGACTATGTATTGTTTGGACATGGGAAAGAAAACACCGGCTAATCCGGAATTGCTGCCCGGCACTCTTTATCTGCTTGTGCTGCGCACGCTGCGCGCCGGTCCGCTGCATGGCTACGCTATCGCGAAACGGATCAAGGATGCGTCGGAGCAGGGGCTCGATATCGAAGACGGATCGTTGTATCCATCTTTGAACAGAATGCTCGTTAAGGGCTGGCTGGCGGCCGAGTGGGGGATCTCCGAGAATAATCGCAAGGCGCGGTTTTATCGGCTCACGCCGGACGGCCGGAAACAACTGACGCGGGAAACCGACGAGTTTGAGCGGATGGTTTCCACCATCCAGCAGGTGATGCGGACGGTCTAATATGTCTTTGCTCCGATTCATTTGCGTCGCGGGTTTGCTGGGTGTTTTCGCGCAGGCGCAGACGCCACAGAAAGTCATTGACGATTATCTGCGCGCGTTGGGCGACGCCAGGACTCTCGGACAGATTCGGAGCGAACGGATCGCGGGTAGCCTGATCGAAGAGTCTACGGGTGCGACGGGCTCGTGGTCGCTGATCGTCAGGGCTCCCGATTCGTTTTACCGGCAAATTATCGCGGGAACCGATGCCAGTGTGGAGGCGTACAACGGAATGTCCGCATGGTCGCAGGGTGCGGGGCAGGGTGCGCTCACTCTGATCGGGTCCGCCGCGAAGGAAGCGGAAGCGGCGGGGCTTTACTGGAACAGCCGCCTTGAGGACGTGAAGAAAGACAAGTTGAGCGTTCAACTTACCGGGATGGAAAAAGTGCGCGGGCGGGATACGTGGCATGTACACGTTGTGCTGAAACCCGGTATCGCGCGTGAAGTCTTCTTCGATACCGGTACGCATCTTATCGCGCGGGACGTTGCGCCGGATGGCACGACTTTCGATTATGAAGACTACCGGTTGGTCCAGGGTATTCAGACGCCGTACCGGATCGGGCTGCATCGGGGAACTCACGATTATCAGATTTCCGTCACTCACGCCGAATACAATTCGCCGGTGAACGATTCCGTTTTCGGATTTCCGTCCACTGCGGCAGTGCCGATGCCGGATATTCCCGCGTTGTTTCACGAGGTGTCGCAGAACCAGAAGGCCATCGAGGAGATCCAGAAGCAATACACCTGCCACCTGACCGAGGACGACCAGGAGGTTGACGCGAAAGGTCAGGTCAAGTCGGTGACCGTCCGGGAGTTTGACGTTTTTCATATTGCCGGCGAAGATGTGCAGCACATGATCGCGAAAGACGGCAAACCGCTCGCCGCGGACGAGAAGAAAAAGGAAGACGCGCGTTTCGACAAGCGGTTCGCGGAGTTGACGAAGAAAGATGCCGAACTCGCTACAGATCCGAAAAAGCGCGCGCAGCAGGATAAACAGGATGCAAAAGACGACGCGCAGATTTCAGATTTTCTGCGAACGGAGCGCTTTACGAATCCACGGCGCGAGCGGTTCCGTGGCGAGGATGTCATCGCGTTCGACTTCGGTCCGAATCCGGAATTCAAGCCGAAATCGATGCCGGAAAATATTGTGCAGAAACTGGCGGGGGTCATCTGGATCGATGAGCGTGCCCGCGATGTTGTGCGCGTGGAGGCGCATTTCACGAACTCGGTGAAGATTGGCGCAGGCATTCTGGCGTCCGTGGATAAGGGAACGAATTTTGTGTTTGAGCAGGCCATGGTGAATGGTGAGATCTGGTTGCCTTCTTACGACGAAACCCATATCTCCGGCCGCCTGCTGTTTTTCAAGGGCAATGTGAATCAGATCGATCGTTATTCGGACTATAAGAAATTTCACGCCGATTCGAAGATCGTCAGCGTGGAGAATTGAACGAGTCATGGCTGCCTGGAGTGAAATTCTGAAGCGGGCGCGGTATCTGGGGAATCGCTCGCAATTCGATAACGAACTGGATGACGAAATCCAGTTCCACATAGAGAGCCGCGCGGAAGAGCTCATAGCCGATGGCGTCCCCGCGCGCGCCGCGAAGGAACGTGCCCGGCGCGAGTTCGGGTCGCGCGCTCGCGTCAGTGAGGAAACGCGGAGCGCGTGGCAGATTGCGTGGCTGGAAGATTTCTGGCGCGATCTCTGCTATGCCGCGCGCGGCGCCGCGAGGAGCCCTGGGTTCACCGCTGTTGCGATATTGTCGCTCGCGCTGGGAGTAGGCGCGAATTGCGGCATGTTCATCTTTGTGGAGGCGCTCTTGCTGCGGCCGCTGGCGGTTCCGAGGGCGGGCGAAATCGTAACTGTGCACGAGAGGACAGCCCAGTCCGGCATGTCGGCGACCTCTTATCCCGACTACGTGGATCTGCGCGACAGGAGCAAGAGCTTCGACGGACTCGTGGCTTTCACGGACGAGGATATCGGCTTCGCAGCCCGCGCCGGAGCCACGCCGCATACGAAGCACGGCCAGGTGGTGAGCGGCAATTATTTTGACGTACTCGGAGTGATGCCGGCGTTGGGGCGCGGATTCCTGCCCGATGAAAATCAGATCCCCGGCCGAGACGCGGTCGTGATTTTGAGTCACAGCCTTTGGGAGCGTGAATTTCATTCCGATCCGGATGTTCTGAAGAAGCAGGTATGGCTGGCCGGGACCGCATTCGACGTGGTGGGAGTCATGCCGGCTCAATTTGCGTCGGTTGACGACGATTTGACGGAGAGCTTTGCGGAATATTATGTTCCACTCATGATGGCGCCGAAGATCGGCACGAATCCGGACATCCTCGTAAAACGGGACAGCCAGGACCTCACGCTCATCGGGCGTCTCAGGCCCGGCGTCGCCATCGGACGGGCTCGCGCGGAGGTATCCGCGATTGCGGCGAACCTGGGAAAGCAATATCCGGAGACAAATAAGGGTCGCGCGATGACCGTCCAGACGTTTGTGAATTACAGAACTACCGGATTTGGAGGCTATGTCGGCTTGACGATCATGCTGCTCGCCGGCGCGGTGTTTCTGGTCGCGTGTGCCAACGTTGCCGGCTTGCTCAGCAGCCGCGCGGCGGGCCGTTCACAGGAGATTGCGGTGCGCTTGACCGTGGGCGCAGGTCGCCCCAGGTTGATCCGGCAGTTGCTGACTGAGAGCTTACTGTTGGCTGCGGGCGGTTGCGCGGCGGGTGTGGCCGTAGGCTACATTCCGGTGTTGCTCGTGCGGCGGCTGGCGGGGCAATTCATGCTGTCGGAAGACGATCTGGCCCATCTTGCCCTTTTCAGGATGGACCAGCGGGTGGTGATTTTCAGCATTGCCGTCGCGCTGATCGGCGTGTTGGTCTTCGGCCTCGCGCCCGCGTTCCAGACCACCCGTACGGACCTGAGCGGCGCAATCAAGGGGAGTTTCGCCGTGCCCGCGCGACGCGGTGTTTTTCGCAATTGGTTGTGGGGAAGGAATCTGCTGGTGATGGTGCAGGTGGCAATCTCGATCTTCCTGCTTACGATATCCGGGTTCATCTTTGTGGGTCTGAACAGTATGCTCGACATCGCGAAGGATTCGGGCTTCGCTTCGGATCATGTGCTGATGATGACGTTCGATCCCATCGTGGCAACCTATAAGGAAGTCCAGCTGCGGGAATTCTACCGGCGGCTGCGGGATGGCCTGCACTCGGATGAAGGCATAAGATCGGTGGCGCTGGGATCCTCCTACCAATCCACGCAGGTACGGCCTGAAGGCTATCAGAAGGGCGGCGCGGATGGAGATTCCGTTCCGCGGATCTGGGTCGACCATGATTTTTTCGAGGCGCTGCGGATACCGATTCAGCGGGGCCGTGGTTTCCGCGATACCGATTCCCCGGGCGCGCCCGACGTGGCTGTAGTGAATGAGGAGTTCGCGAAGTTTTACTGGTCCGGCCAGAATCCCGTGGGGAAGCGCATTCGGGTGGATGACGGCGGGGTGCGGTGGGTACAGGTGGTGGGAGTGACGGCGCTCAAACAATACGAGGGAATGATTTCGGCGCCTCCGCCGAAGTTAATGTTCCTGCCCGCGGAACAGAATCCGAAACAACTTCCTATGACCCTGTACGCCCGATTTGACGGGGATTTCGCCGCGCGGACCCGGGCGCTGATGTCCGCGGTTCGCGAGGTGGATCCGGTGCAGGCCGTTCCCGACATCCATCACTGGGGACAAACGCTTGAGGAGTTCAGGAGGGCGCTGCAGTTGGCCTCCCGGGTCATCGGCGCCATGGGCGTGATCGGAGTGTTTCTGGCGCTGGTTGGCCTGTATGGGCTGGTGGCTTTCGACGTGAGCAGAAGGACGCGGGAGATCGGGATTCGAATGGCGCTGGGTGCGCGGCGCGGGTGGCTTCTGCGCAGGGTGCTGCGGCAGGGCTTCGTGCTCGCGGTCTGCGGCATTGGCGGAGGTCTGCTGCTCAATTACGGAGTTGAGCGCCTGGTGGAGACGTTTCTGCCGCCCGCCGTTAACAAGGGGGACGCAATCCAGTTCAATTTCGGGGACAGCCAGATCGCGATGTTGATGCTGGCGGTGCTGGCGCTGACGATGCTGGCCGCGTTTATTCCGGCGCGGCGCGCGGCCAGCGTGGATCCGAGTGTGGCTTTGAGGGCGGAGTAGTTCAAAAGATGGAGAGGAGATTCAGGATGATTCGAGCATTTGTGTGTGTGGGGCTGACTGTTGCGGGTGTGGCGTTCGGCCAGTCGTCATTTGATATTGCCGACGTTCATATCAGCGCGCGCACGGCTAATCCGTCGATGCGGGGCGGATTCATTCGCGGCGGCCGTTACGAACTGCGAACCGCGACCATGGTGGATCTGATCCGGACCGCTTACGGAGTCGATGGCAACAACGTTGTTGGCGGCCCGGCCTGGCTGGATACCGACCGGTTCGATGTGATCGCCAAAGCTCCGGCTACGTCATCGCCGGAGACGCTGAAGCTCATGCTGCAGACGCTGCTGGCGGATCGCTTCAGGCTCGCCGTCCACAACGACACAAAGCCGCTACCCGGTTACGCGCTGACATTCGTGAAGAAAAGCGCGCAACTGAAAGCATCGACCGGCGAATCGGACACGACGGGGTGCAAGCAGGCTCCGGCGGAGCGAACACCGGGCGGGATCGGGTTCGTTTCGTATTCCTGTCACGGCGTGAGTATTGCCGCGCTTGCGGAAAGCCTGGGCGGCATGGCGCCAGGCTACATCCGCGGCAGCCCTATTGTCGATCAGACGGGACTCAAGGGCTCCTGGGATTTCGATATCAAATGGAATGGACGCGCGCAGGTAGCGGATGCCGGGAGTGATGGTATTTCGCTCTTCGGCGCCATCGAAAAGCTCGGCCTGAAGCTGGGTCTGCAGGACGTTTCTTTGCCGGTCATCGTCGTCGACAGTGTGAACCAGAAGCCAACGGACAATCCGCCTGGCGTAACGAAGGCACTCCCCGATGTTCCCGTCGAGTTCGAAGTAGCGGATATTAAACCCAGCCCGCCGGGGACAACCGAAGAGAGCGGCGGAATCCAGCCTGGCGGCCGAATGGACATGCACGGTATCACGATGAAGGACCTGATCAAATTCGCCTGGGACATCGACGACAATGACGACGACATGATCGTGGGCGGTCCGAAATGGCTGGATGTCGATCGCTTCGATATTGTCGCCAAAGCATCGTCAATGACGTCGGCATCCGGGCAACCCGCCATAGACCTGGACTCGTTGTCGATGATGTTGCGCACGCTGCTGGTGAGCCGTTTCATGCTCGCCACTCACAGCGAAGTTCAGCCGGTGACAGTGTATGCGCTCGCGGCGGTGAAGCCGAAATTTAAGGCGGCGGATGCATCCAACCGCACAGCTTGCAGGAATACGGCTGCCGGAGTCAGCAATCTGAGTTCAACGGTTTCGCGAACGTTCACATGCCGGAACATCTCGATGGCCCAGTTTGCCGATAAGCTGCAAAACATCGGGGGCGGCTATATCGATCACCCGGTCGTCGACCTGACAGGTCTTGATGGTTCGTGGGACTTCGCGCTGAATTTTTCTCCGCTGCGTGCGATGCGGGCCGGAGGCAAGGGCGGAGAGGCAGGAGCCGCGCCGGATCCGAATGGCGCTATCTCTCTTTTTGAAGCGCTGGAGAAACAGCTCGGCCTGAAGCTGGAGCAACAGAAGCAACCGATGCCGGTGCTTGTGATCGATCACGTGGAAGAAAAGCCGACCGACAACTAGAGCAGTTTCGGAATTATGGGGGCGGTTTCCCACGGCCGTCAGGACGCGGCGGAGCGCCACGAGGCCGAGCTTCACTCGGCCGTACAGACTAAAGTCCGTACCCACAATTGGCGGGCCTACTGCACGCATTGCTCTAACTCGAATATGGAACGATGACCGCCGATTGCGGCTCGGCGCCACCGTGGAATACCGCGAAGAGGGGTTTCGGCGCTTCCGCGATGAAAGCGTCGCCGCTCTTGTGCAGGACGACCGGAATGTGAATTACGGCGACGTCCCCGCTATCGCCATCCACCACGAAAGCGTATTCCTCTTCGGTGGTGGAATTGGGTGAAGGCGCAATGAGAATCTCGCGCGGATTGCCGCCTGTGCGGATCGACGCGATGATCTTTTGCAATCCAATGTGAAAAATCGTCACGTCCCCGGCGTCCGGATTACTCAGAAAAAGCAGATTGCGCACGGGGGCGACGGCCATCCCGAAAAGTGCATGGCCGGCGTATAGCGTCTGATCCAGCTCATTTTGATAGGGCTTGAAGATTACCAGCTGGGCTTCATGGTCGGCGCCCGTCACGAACACCTGGCCGCCATCGCCATTGACGCAAAACCGCGCTGGTCGAATGGGCACCGGCAGCCGCGCGAGTACGGCGCCGGATATCGCGTCGAGCGAAACAATCTGCCGCGAATCGGGAGCCGCGGCAAAGATCGTACGGCTATCTTTTCGATACCCCAGGGCGGTCACGCGTCCGGCGCCGATCGTCGAAATACCAAGCAGCGCGCCATCCGGAACACTTACGCGCGCGAGCAATGAGGCCTGGGGCTGGGCCGCCGTTTGCGCAGAATCGAGGAGTACGGCCACCTGTGTACCCGTCGCTGCGATAGCGTGGGGCGCGCCGGGCAATGGAGTCCGGTGCACGACCCTGTCGCTGGCGGTATCGATCAGCACCAGCGCTGCCGGCTGGCTGGTTGCAACGGCCAGGTAGCTGCCATCCGCTGTCAAAGCCGCGCCGGCAATTTTCCCGCCGACCGCGATTTTGCCTGTTACGTTGCGACTGATGGGGTCGATATGAACGACGGTCTGGTTTTCCCCGCAAACGGCGTACAGCTTGCCGCGCGCGCTCAGCACCTGGTCCGGCACGGCGTCTACGGGAATGGAACCGGATCGCCGGAACTCGGCGAGGTCGTCTACCACCACGGCTCTTTCCGCCGCGCTGGCCATGAAAAGCCAGGCCTTGTAGCGTGTAGCTCGTTTGGGCTTGCACGCCGCGAGCGCAACGGCGGATACCGTAAGAAAAGCCCGCCGCGAGACGAGAGTATGACGAAGATGCGACAGGGAGCCCAGAACCGCATCGTAGCAAAGCCTGGGGTGTGTCGGGGAGTTGCCGTGTCGATCCCGACACTCTGGTAACCTGGGGATTCATCCTCCAATGCAATTTGTGAAGCAGTGGTATGCGAAGCGCATCGATTCATGGGAGTACCATCTCGCGACGCGATCCACCGATCGTGTGGTGCGTCCCTTCGATTGGGGCGTCGAGTGGATGGCGAAGTGGCCGTTCTCGCCGAGCGGTGCGGATACCGAAAGCAAATTACGCGAACTGAACCGGATCGCAATCGCCCGCAGTCCGGAATTTTTCGCGTATGAACCGCCGTGCGATTTCCGCAAGGAAGGGAATATGGTCCGTTTCACCTCGGCGGTGGAGACTCCGTATCGCGAAAATAACACGGTTGAGGCGCGCTATTTCCCGGCGAGTCTACGCCTGAGTCGAGGGCGGGGACGAAGGAAGAAGGCTGTGGTCGTGCTACCGCACTGGAATTCCCAGGCATCTCAGCACGTGGCGCTTTGCGAAGGCATTGCCCGGTTCGGCATTTCGGCGCTGCGCATCAGCCTCCCATATCACGACCGGCGCATGCCGCCTGAACTGACGCGCGCCGACTATGCCGTCTCCGCCAACGTGGGACGCACGATCGACGCGACCAGGCAATCCGTGATCGACGTGCGCTCCTGCTATGACTGGCTCCAGGCGCAGGGTTATGACGACTTGGGAATCGTGGGAACCAGCCTCGGCTCCTGCTACGGATTTCTGACCAGCGCTCACGACGAGCGGATTCGCGTCAATGTCTTCAACCACTGTTCCACGCACTTCGCGGATGTCGTATGGCAGGGGCTTTCGACCAAACACATTCGCGAAGGCATTGAGGGTTCGATCGATATCGATCGGCTACGCGCGGTCTGGGATTGCCTCAGCCCGGTGCATTACGTCGACCGGTTCGCCTCTATGGAAAAGCGCTCGTCGTTTTTGTATGCAACGTACGACACGACATTTCCGCCAGTGCTGTCGAAGGATATTGTGGACCGGATCGCGCGCAGCGGCGCCGATTATAAGGTGGTCGTGATGCCGTGTGGCCACTACACGCTTGGGGAGACGCCGTTTAAGTACGTGACCGGCTATCAGATTATTTCGTTTTTAAAACGGAATCTGTAACGCGCTACTGTTCGCTGAAACTCACGCCGGCCCGCGCGCGGAATGCGACCGGAGTAGCGCCGCGCATCGCCGGTTTAAAGCGCCACTTGCTGACGGCGGTGATGGCCCGCGCGTCGAGCCCCGGCTCAAGCTTCTCCAGCACGTGGATCTCGCTCACGTGGCCGTCGGTGCCCACCAGAATCGCCAGCATCACGGTCCCGGCGACCTTGGCCTTTTGCGCTTCGAGCGTGTAACCCGGGTCCACTTTATATACCAACTCCGGCGGCGTAACTTCCTCGTGTACGCGGGGGCCGCGATGCGGTTCCGTCGCGCCCCACGCCGGCGGAGGCGTTACGGCGTCCGGCGCCGCGGCGCTCCGCAGCAAAGCCACCAGCGCTGCCTCGCTGGCGCGTCCGGCGTCAAAACTCAGCACCTTCCCGTCCCGGCCGATGATCATGTTCGCCGGCCACGCCTTGAGGCCAAGCGACTCCACGTCGGCGGCGGAGACCATCAGCGGCGGACGCGGGTACGCGCCCGGTTTCGCCTCCGACTTGTCAAAACCAGCCAGCAAGGCATCTGCCGATTCGTCCACATCCACGCGCAGAATTCTGACATCCGAGCCCAGTGCTTTGGCCACCTCGTCGAGTATGGCGCCGGAATCCTCACACGGCTTGCACCATGTGGTCTGGAAGTGCAGCAGAACCGGCTTACCGTGGAATTTCGCCAGATCGAGCGCACGTCCGTCCAACGTCGTGAGATGCAGCGGCGGCGGCGTTTTGCCAATCAGGCCGCGATGGGTGACCGCCAGATCCATCTGGTGCCAATCGACTTCCGTGGCGTCTTCCGGCACGATAAATGCGAAGTCCCCGTTATCCATGTGACCGCCGTAGTGGAATCGGGTCACGGCGATATTGGCCGGAACTTCAATCCCCAGCCCCGGCGGCACCACGTCCGTCTGTTGCCGCAGCGCCACTCCGGTCTTCGTGTCGATCCACAAGGTGCGCAGGCGTGGATCGGCCGTGACGCCCTCGCGGCCGGTCGTCGCCACCTGAATCACCTTGCAGTCAAACCGCTCGCCTTCCAGATAAATCTCGTCGTTGCGAAGGAACTTCGCCGATACCAGAGTTTGCTCCACGGGCTCCGACTCCGGTGTCAGATCCGTCAGCCGTAGCAGCATATTGGCCGGAATCGCGGCGTCGATCTTCGCGTACTGGTTCGTGGATTCCTGCCAGAACAGGCTGGTGTGGCCGTCGGAGTAGACCGTCGTCTGGCCGGCAAAAGGCGTGCTGCCGGAGATCAGAACCTTGTCGGGCTGGCGGACGGCGACCGTAGCCAGGATGTGGAAACCAAACCCCGGCTCGCCGTGAGGCCTGGACAGGGTGGTCTCGACATCCATTTCATACGCAGGCAGTTGGTGGAGCGCGACGGACGCCCGGCGGTACAGTTTTTCGGCTTCCGGCTCGATCTGAGGATTTAGTTGCCCCCAAGTCAGTCCCGCCAGCGCCGCGAATAAGACCACCAGCCGCAATTGTAAACTTCCTTTACAGGTACATCTGGCTTGATAATACACCTTTTGGGGTCAAGGTGACAAAAATTTACACACATTAATTTACACTGACGACGTCCTCGGCGGCCCGGGCCAGATTGGGTTCGTTTTTTCGAATTTAAAACCGCTCCTGCATCTGCGATAACCTACCAGAGTATGAAATTGCTTCGCCTTATCCCGCTGGCCACGTTCCTGACGATCTCCGGCCTCGCCCAGCCGCCCGTGCCGATGCGGCCGCCCGCCGTACCTCTGGTCGCGCACGACCCCTACTTCAGCATCTGGTCCATGGCCGACCATCTCAACGACGAGAACACGAAACACTGGACCGGCAAGCCGAATACGCTGACGGCCGCGATTCGCGTCGATGGCAAGCCGTGGCAGGTCATGGGCCGCGAAAATGGAACCGCGCCGCTGCCGCAGACTCGCGTGGAGGTGCTGCCGACCCGCACTATCTACACATTTACCGGCGCCGGAATTCAGCTGGAACTGACCTTCCTCACGCCCGCCCTTCCCGACGATCTCGACGTCCTCTCCAGACCCGTTACGTACGTCGACTGGAAAGTGTCATCCGCCGACGCGACCCCGCATCAGGTCGAACTTTACCTCGATGCAGGCGCGGATCTCACCGTCAATACCTCGGATCAGCAGGTGACCTGGGGACGATACCTGCTCGACGGTCAGCCGGTGCTGCGCATGGGATCGCGCGATCAGCCAGTCCTTGCCAAACGCGGTGACGACCTGAGAATCGACTGGGGCTACCTGTATCTGCTCGCCGACAAAGCCGATGGCGCAACCGCCGCCGGAATTTCCCATCAGGCCGCCCGCGCCGCGTTCAACACCAGCGGCAAGCTGCCGGATTCCGACGATCTCACCGAACACATCGAACCGCCTGCGCGCAGGATTCCCGCGATGGTGCTCGCGTTCAGTCTTGACCTCGGCAAAGTCAGCGCGCAGCCGGTCTCGCGCTCGCTCATGCTGGCGTATGACGATCAGTATGCCATCGAATATTTCCAGCGCCGGGAACAGCCCTGGTGGCGTCGCAATGGCGCTGAAGTGAACGATCTGCTGCGCAGCGCGCGTGCGGAGCACGATTCCCTCCTCGCGCGCAGCGCGGCTTTCGATAACGAATTGATGGCCGATATGCGCAAAGTCGGCGGCGAGAAATACGCGCAGCTGGCGGTGCTGGCTTACAGGCAAACTCTGGCAGCGCACAAGCTGACGGCCGATTCCGATGGCACCGCCATGTTCTTCCCCAAGGAAAACTTCAGCAACGGTTGCATTTCCACGGTCGACGTGATCTATCCGAGTTCGCCGTTCACCATGCTGTTCAGTCCGGCTCTTCTGCAGGCGCAGTTGCAGCCGGTGATGGAATACGCGTCGATGTCGCGCTGGAAATTTCCGTTCGCTCCGCACGACCTGGGCACGTATCCGCAGGCGAACGGGCAGGTCTACGGAGGCGGCGAGAGAACCGAAGAGAATCAGATGCCTGTCGAAGAGAGCGGAAACATGTTGATCATGGTCGCCGCGCTTGCGAAGACTGAAGGCAATGCGGATTTCGCGGCAAAATACTGGCCGCAACTGACAAAGTGGGCCGAATATCTGAAAGATAAAGGGCTCGATCCCGAGAACCAGCTTTCCACGGACGATTTCGCCGGTCACCTCGCGCACAACGCCAATCTGTCGATCAAGGCGATTCTCGCGCTCGGCGCGTACGGAATTCTGGCCGATATGACGGGCCACAAGGCGGAAGCCGCGCTGTATCGCCAAACCGCGCAGGAGTTTGCGCAGAAGTGGATCGGCCTTGCGGCGGAAGGCGATCACTACCGGCTGGCCTTCGACAAAGCGGGCACCTGGAGCCAGAAATATAACCTGGTTTGGGACAAGCTGCTGGGCCTGAACTTATTTCCGGCGGACGTCGTGAAGAAGGAAATTGCGTTCTACGAGACGAAAGAAAACAAGTACGGCCTGCCGCTGGATAATCGCAAGGATTACACCAAGCTCGACTGGCTGGTCTGGACCGCGACGCTGGCCGACAACAATACCGATTTTGAGAAGATCGTCGCGCCCGCCTACCTCTGGGCCAACGAAACGCCCACGCGTGTGCCGCTCACCGACTGGTACGACACCGTGACAGGGAAGCAGCAGGGCTTTCAGGCGCGGTCGGTCGTCGGTGGCCTGTTCATAAAAATGTTGAGCGACCCGGCGGTGTGGAAGAAGTACTCCAGCCGGTCGCTGGTTGCCGGGAAATCTACCCCTTAATCTGCTTCACCGCAATCGGGTCAATAGGTAATTGACAATCGTCAGCAGGATAGATCCGCCCGTCGCGGCCAGCAACCCCCGCACGCGGAATCCCGGAACCAGCGCCGATGTCACCATCAGCATCGCCCCGTTGATCAGAAAATAAACCACGCCCAGCGTGACAACGATGAAGGGAAGCAGCAGCAGCTTGAGAAAAATCCCCAGCGTCGCGCTCACCAGCCCGATCACCGCCGCCGCTGCGAGCGCCGACCCGAAGCTGTCCACTTCAATCCCCGGAACGATATTCGCAACGATCAGCAGCGCCACCGCGCTGAGAAGCCAGTGAATGAGCCAATTCCGCATCACCTGATCATATATCCGCTACCATAATTCTTACTCTATGTCTCCCGCCATCGCTGTAAACGATCTGCGCAAGGTCTATGAAGGCAAGGCCGCCGTCGACGGGCTGTCGCTCACGGTCCCGCGCGGTTCTTTCTTCGGCTTCCTCGGCCCGAACGGCGCGGGCAAATCCACGACCATCCGCATGTTGACCGGCCTGATTCCGGCAACCTCCGGTAGTATCGAACTTCTGGGTCTTCCAATGCCCGCCGAAGAAACTGCCATCAAGCAGCGTATCGGCCTGGTGCCTGACGATTCGCTTCTCTTCGATCGCCTCACCGGTCTCGAATTTCTCGAATTCGTCGGACGTATGTATTCCCTCGCGCGCCCGGTGGCGCGGCAGCGGGCCGCAGAACTGCTTGAGCTGTTCGAACTGGCCGATCAGGGACGCAAGATCATCGCTGAATATTCCAAAGGCATGCGGAAGCGCGTCGCCATGGCGGCGTCTCTGATTCACAAGCCGGAATTGTTCCTGATGGACGAGCCGTTTGAAGGCGTGGACGCCGTGGGCGCCCGTTTGATGAAGGACATTTTGCTCGATCAGGTAAAGAACGGCGCGACTATTTTTCTGACTTCGCACGTCCTTGAAGTGGTGGAGCGCCTTTGCGATCACGCCGCGATTATCAACGATGGGAAGATCGTCGCGGAAGGCAGCATGGCGGAGCTGCGCAGCGGTTCGGAAACTCTGGAAGATGTCTTCGTTCGCACGGTAGGCGCGGACAAAGCCTACGAGAAGCTGGAATGGCTCGGATAACCGTGGAGCAGAACATCACATGATCCGCGCCATCCTCCGGGCCCAATTCCTCAGCATGCGCCCGCGCAAAGGACGCGCCGTGCGCGGCAGCGCGATCTTCTCCGGTATCACCGGCCTGATTTTTTACGGCATGTTCGCGTTCTTCGGATTTGCGCTCATGCTGCTCTTTTCCAGCCCGGAAGAGTCCGGCAATTTTGTGCAGGTGCTCTCTGCACTCCTGCTTGTCGTGATGTTGTATTGGCAACTGGCGCCGGTGATCTCCGCGAGTTTCGGCGCGTCGATCGATCTGCGAAAGCTGATGGCCTATCCGATTCCGAGGCACAAACTCTTCCTCGTTGAAGTTCTGCTCCGAACAATGACCAGTTTCGACATGTTGGTGGTCGTCGCCGGTGTCGCCATCGGATTGCTTCGTAATCGTCTTTACGGCGCGAGCGCGGCGCCGTATGTGATTTCGGGCGCACTGGCCTTCATCGTGATGAACATCCTGCTGTCCGCCGGAATCAGAAGCTGGCTGGAAAGATTCTTTCTTCGTACGCGATTCAAAGAAATTTTTTTCCTGATTCTGGTCATTATCGGCCTCACGCCGCAGCTTCTGATTCTTGCCAACGTGAAGAAACCGGCGTCGCTCCTTCGGTTTGCGCCGTCGCAGGTCGTCTGGCCGTGGGCAAGCATGGCTCGGCTCATGCTGCATCAAGGCGCGCTGCTGAGCGCTCTGGCTGCCGCGGCGTGGATGTGCGCGGCGCTCCTGTTTAGTCGCCGGCAGTTTGAACGCACGCTTCGGTTCGACGGTGCAACGGCGCAAAGAAAAGAGCGGGAACTCGCTCCCGACAGCTTCTCCGAGAAGATATTTCGCCTACCCTCGCGTTTTCTGAACGACCCGCTGGCCGCTCTGGTGGAAAAGGAACTCCGAACCCTTTCCCGCATCGCCCGATTCCGTATGGCTTACGGGATGTCATGTTTCTTCGGCGTCTTAATTTTCGCCCCGAGCCTGCGCCGCCAGCATACCGACTCCGGGTTCATGCAATATGCGTTACCGCTCATGGCCGTTTACGGGCTTCTGGTACTGGGGCAAATTACCTATTGGAATTCCTTCGGTTTCGACCGATCCGCGGCGCAGGGTTACTTCTGCTGGCCCATTCGATTCCGCGACGCGCTGATTGCGAAAAATCTCACGGTAATGGCCCTGATGATTCCGCAGATCGTGCTTGTATCGCTGGTGGCGCACGCGTTTCACGTTCCGTCGTCGCCAGCGAAGGTTCTGGAGACTTTCGTGGTGGTGTCAATCGCCGCTCTCTTCTGGTTCGCTCTGGGCAACATGTTTTCGGTGCGGATGCCGCGCGCAATGGACCCCGACAAAATGAACCAGATGTCGAATAAGCTGCAGGCGCTGACTATCTTCGCCGCGCCGGTTGTGCTGCTACCGGTAGTGCTGGCCTATTGGGCGCGTGCGGTGTTTTCAAACGAATTAGTTTTTGCCGGGATACTGGCGATCGCCGCAATTCTCGGCGCAATTTTTTACGCAGTGGGTCTGGATTCGGCTGTGAACTCCGCCATAGCCCGCAGGGAAGCGATGCTCATGGAGCTATCCCGCGCCGACGGCCCCATCTCGGTAACGTAGTAGCCTGAACTCGTGATCCGCGAGTATAGTGACGATGGAGTCGATCTCACGCTGATACGCTGGACGCTGTCTTTGACTCCGGGCGAGCGCCTTGCAGTCCTTCAGGATCAGGTAGACTCCTTGATCGACCTCCGTGCGAAATTCGACTCCCAGGTTTTTGGAAATACTGAACGTCCTCACCCGGCGGGGCGCCGACCTGTCTGCGATTGAACGCGAGAGCGGAGAATTAACCATGCGCCTCTCCGGCAGTAACTATGCAGATGCCGAGGATGTATTGTGGCGCGCCCTGAAAGCCCGGGGAAGGCTGGACCGAAGAGGAACGCCTGGCGCTGTCAGCCCATATCGAAGAAGGCTTTTCTACAGGCAGAGCGCGGCGAATTGATCGATGGCGCACAGGCTCGTCGTGAAATTGAAGCAATGAAAACGACTGGCGTCTATCAAAGAGGATAACTGCCCCGGCGCCCACGCGGAGAATATTTCATCCCTCCAGCTGCCAAATCAATTTTGCAAAGGCTTCTCGACCCGATCCACCACGAGGTACTCAACCGGACCCCTGCCGCTCTCCAGCCGCAGCCCCAGCTGCTTCTCCATGGCATCGAATAGCGAAGGCGCATGAGGTCCTGCCGGTGTCGTCTGCGCAGCGGCCTCACCCGGCGCAGTTGGCGGAGGGTCCTTTTCCCACTGCAGGTGGACGTCGTAGGTTCCGGTAAGTCCCGTCTTATCGATGATGACCCGATTATTGATGCCCGAGAAATGTCCGGCCAGGGTTCGGTAGGCGACGCCTTCCGGGTCGGACATCCGCACGCCTCGCCAATCGACCGTCGTGATCAATTCCTCATTCGTCTGGCTGTAACACTCATTCGGCAAGTCTTTCTTCACCGGCACGCAACTTCCAGTTGGCATTTTGATCCCGCCCTCAGCCACTGTGAGGAAGTACACGGGTTCATCCTTTGTTGCGCGATGTTCCTGTAGCTGGAACCGCTCTTTTAAAAGCTCGCGCAGTGCTGTCAGGACCTGCTCTTCATTCGCAGGACCCGTAGTCCGCGCATCGATGTCGTAACGCTCACCAATCGTCCAGCTCGGCAGGTTCCCGGACAGAAATTTAGAATTGATGCGATACGCGGTTAATATCAACCACTGCAGCGCCAGGTCCTTTCCGCGGAACCGGCCCGGCGTAATAGAAACGTCTCTTCCGGGGGCCGTATCCTTGCTTAACTTGACGGAGGCTACTTCAAACCGCGGTCCGTCGGCGGTCTGGGCATAGGCTGACGGCACCGTTTGCCAAACCCCAGCCACAAGCGCGGCCAGCGACGAAATCCAGACGATTTTGGACAGCACGCCGGACGTCACACCATCTTCGGCACAACATAAGGAGCGCGATACTCCCGCCGGAACATCGCGTTCGCTTCCTTATCATTCTTCACCGAATACGAAGCCGCATCGAAATCCAGTGTCCGTCCCACCCGATAAGAAATATTCGCCAGATGTACCAGCGTAGTCGAAATAGCACCTTCCTCAATCTCCGCAGTCAGTTCTCCGCGATTCCTGCTGCGCACAGCCGTGATGAAGTTCGCGAAATGATCGCCGCCCGCCTGACGCGCGGGTCCCGGCGTCTGATCCTTGCCAATCACGGAATTGTACCGGTCATATCCATCGATCGCAAGGTAACCGTTCGAGCCATAAAAAATGTTCCCCACAGTGTTGCTCTTCACGCTCTTATCGAAGTTCTGAATATCCGCTTCGTGATGCGTCATCCAGTGCCGCACTTCGAACGTCGCCATCTTTTTCGGCTTGCCCGCTTCTTCAAACTCGAACGCGGTCGTCATCGTGTTCGGCGTTTCCTGATCGTCATCGAACATGAAGTGGCCGCCGATGGACGAAATCTTCGTCGGATACTTGACGCCCAATCCCCAGCGCATGATGTCGACTTCGTGGATACCCTGATTCCCCAGGTCGCCGTTGCCGTACTCCCACTGCCAGTGCCAGTTGTAATGGAAGCGATTCGCCGTGAACGGTTTCATTGGTGCCGGCCCCACCCACAGGTCGTAATCGACCCCGGCGGGAACAGCTTCCACCTTCGCCTTGCCAATCGTGTTGCGCCACTTGTAGCAGAGACCGCGCGCCATATAGAGATCGCCGATAACGCCTTCGCGCATCTTCTGCACGGCTTCGATCAGCGCCATATCCGAGCGGCTCTGGCTGCCCTGCTGCACGATCTTGTTGTATTTGCGCGCCGCGCCGACAATCTGCTGCGCTTCCCACATATCGTGAGAGCACGGCTTCTCCACATAGACGTCTTTCCCCGCCTGCATCGCCCAAATGGCCTGCAGCGTGTGCTGGTGATTTGGCGTCGCAATCGAAATCGCGTCAATCGACTTATCTTCGAGCAGCTTGCGGAGATCCTTGTAAAGAACCGGCGACTTGGCGCCTTTCGACACCGCCAGCGCACTCCCGGCGTTGAGCACGGTCTCATCCACATCGCAGAGCGCCACGAGTTCGACGTTGGGCTGCTTCGTCCACGCGTCGATATGCGATTTCCCGCGTCCATGAAGCCCGACCGTGGCGACCCGGATCGTATCGTTCGGACTGGCTGCTCTGGCAATGGTGGCGGACGCAGCGGCGACCGCCGTATTGGCGATGAATGTTCTTCTGTCCATATGGGCAGATTCATTATATATAATTGCAGGACATCATGAAAACCGCCATCCGGTTATTGACCTGCGCACTTCTGTCAGTTCCTCTCTTTGCCCAGTTGGCCCCGCCACCGGCAAGCTCCGGCTCAATCTTCGAGCGTACGAAGGCGGCAACAGTTGTCGTCCTTGCAGGCGAGGGCGCTGGGCGCCTGCACTCTATTGCTACGGGCGTGATTGCCTCAAAGGACGGTATTATCCTCACCGCACTCCACGCGATCAAGGGAGCAGCCGAAGTCCAGATTCGCATGTCGAACGGGGAGGTTTTCGACCGGGTTGAACTCCTCGGTTCCGACGAACGCCGGGATGTCGCCGCTCTCAGGATTTCCGCCGGCGCACTTGCGGCTCTATCTCCGGGAAGCACCACACACCTGTCTCAGGGCGACCCCGTCTATGCTGTTACCAACGCGGGCGGATTGGCCTGGTCTGCTACGGAGGGTATTTTCTCGGCCAGCCGTCCCGCCGATGAGATTCCGGGAGCCGGATCCGGATTTCGCCTGTTACAGTTCACCGCTCCCATTGCACCGGGTTCAAGCGGCGGGGCTCTGGTCGATAGCTCCGGGGCGCTCATCGGAATTATTACAGGAGGAAAGGAGTCTGCCGGCTTCGCTGTTCCGATCGAAAGCGTGCTCGGCCTGTCCGCTCTGGGACCTCGTGTTGTTCTCGGATCGGGAGCCCTGCTTCAGATGCCCGGGAAGGGGGCAGATGCCTCGCTATCCAGCGCTGCCATTGCCAAAGCTGATACGAAGCAGATACTGAGGGACGCGAGGACCATTTATATCCATTCGAAGACATCCTTCCTCACGGTCGATACTCTGCAACGGGCACTGGTGCTGGAAAAAGACTGGCCTAAGCTCAATCTGACCATTGTTCAGGACCAACGAGTTGCGGACCTGCTGATCCAGATCGATCGACCTCTATTTACCTACATCCACACGTTCGTCATCAGCGATAAACGGACATCCATCGTCCTCGACTCGGGGAAGGTTACGGCCTTCGACGGAACCATCGCTTCAGGGGGGATTGCGAAGGACATTGTGAAGTTCCTATCGGCGGCCCACGCACCGCAGTCTCAAACAAAGTGAGATGCTAATTGGTCTGCGGCTGTCGTTTCTGTGCCTGAATTGCATCCATCTTCTGGCGCTGATCGGCCGTGAGCCCCGCGTAGATCTGAGCGCGCGCCTGGCTGCGTATCGCGAGTGCCTGGCCACGTAACTCGCCCTGCGTTTTCGACAGCGTCTGAATCTGCGACGCGTCGCCGGCCTTTACTGCCGCGCTCAGTGCCTGGCGATTCTGTTTCAACTGATCCACCACAGGCCAGGCCTTCTGGCGCGCCGCCTGGCGAATCGCTTTCATCTCAGTCTTCTGAGTTTTTGACAGACCGAGCTCCCGCGCGAGCCCATTGTGCGCGTTAACTGCCTTCGCCTGTACGAACACGGCCGCGGCGGCGAGAATGACGGGAAATATGACGAGTCGGAGTTTCATGGCAATGCGCCTCTGACTCTATAAACCCGAGCGCGGATCAAACGTTGCGGAGCGCCTGATCCAGATCGGCGATGATATCGTCCGCGTCTTCGATGCCGGCCGAGAGCCGCACCAGGCTATCGCGTATCCCCAGCCGCTCGCGATGCTTCGGCGCAATATCTCGATGCGAAGCCATAGCCGGGTAAAGCATCAGGCTGTGGACATCGGCCAGCGACGTTGCCGGTACAATCATGCGGAGAGCGTTCATCACCCGGAACACGCGCGCCCGGTCCGCGCCCTTGATCTCAAACGCGATCAGCCCGCCAAAAAGTCCACCAGCGAAAAGACGAGCAATACTGGCGGCGTCCGGATGCTTCGGATCGGCGGGAAAATAGACACGCTCCACATTCGGATGCCCCGCAAGCCATGTGGCAATCGTCACTGCATTCGCGCACTGGCGCTCCATCCGCAGAGGAAACGTCTTGATGCCGCGCATCGCCAGATACGCCTCGAACGGCCCCAGAATAAAGCCGACCGTGCGCGAGAACGCACGCAGCGGCGCGAACCCCTCCTGATCCGAAATCACAATTCCACCCATCATGTCGCCATGGCCGGAAAGATACTTCGTCAGGCTGTGAACCACGTAAGTCGCGCCATATTCGAGCGGGCGAAGCATGAGCGGCGTCGCGAACGTGTTATCGACAATGAGCGCCGCGCCCGTCTCACGCGCCAGCGCGCCAATCCGGTCGAGAGCGGGAACGCGCAGCAACGGATTGCAAATCGTCTCCATGACGATCACGCCCGGTTTATGTTCTTCCACGGCCTTCTTCACCGCGGCATCGTCGCAAAGATCGACGAAGACCACGTTCACGCCGGCGGGCTCGAAGACTTTCATCAGCATCGCGAGCGTCGCGCCGTAGAGCAGATTGCCCGCCACGATCGACTTGCGCCGATCCAGCAACGCCGTGCTGATCGCCATGTGCAGTGCCGCCATGCCACTCGCGCAGGCCAGCGCGCCTGCTCCGCCTTCGAGCGCCGTGACGACTTCTTCCAGCGCATCCGTGGTCGGATTTCCGTAGCGTCCGTAGCTCTGGCCGGGGATCGTGTTCTCGAAGACCCGGTCCAGATCCTCGATGTCGTTATAGAAGTAGCTGGCTGCCGTATGTATTGGCGTCGTGACCGGGATCCACGCAGGCCCACCCTTCGCCTGCCGTTTGCGATCTCCCGCGTGAACGGCAAGAGAGTGCGGATTTATTTTCTTTTCCATCTCACCCCGTCCTTCGTGTCTTCGATAATGACTCCCGCTTCGAGAAGCTGCGCGCGAATCTCGTCCGCGCGCGTGAAATTGCGGGCTTTTTTCGCGGCGGTGCGTTCGGTAACCAACTGATCGATATCCATTTCCGACATGCCGTCCGTCGCGCCAGATGGTTTCAACACTTCAAACACCGAGTCGAACTGATCGAGAAGCGCATTCGCTCCGGCGAGATTTCCCGCCTGAAACTCGCCCGCATCGAGCGCCGTATTAGCTTCGCGCAGAAATTCAAACACGAACGCGAGCGCCTCAGCCGTATTGAGATCGTCATCCATCGCGGCACGGAAGCCATCAAGGGCGCGCGTGGCATGTTCGGCGATCTTCGGGTTCGCGCCGGATGGCAGATTCTTCGCGGAATCCAGCCGAAATTTAAAATTCCGCAGGCGCTCGATAGCGGTCTTCGCGGAACTGAGCCCGTCGAAAGTGAAGTTCAGGGCCTTGCGATAAGGCACCGATGCCAGCAGATATCGCACCGCTTCCGGCGTAATGCCGCGCGCGAAAATGTCCCGCAGGGTATAAAAATTGCCCAGCGACTTCGACATCTTCTGGCCTTCCACCAGCAGAAATTCGGAGTGCACCCAGAAGCGCGCGAACTGTTTACCGGTGAGCGCCTCAGCCTGCGCGATCTCATTTTCGTGATGCGGAAAAATCAGATCGATGCCGCCCGCGTGCAGATCGAGCGTCGCGCCCAGATACTGAATCGCCATCACGGAGCACTCGATATGCCACCCAGGCCGGCCGTGCCCCGCTTCGGTATCCCACGCGGGCTCGCCAGGCTTTGCGGCCTTCCAGAGAGCGAAATCGCGGGCGTCGGCTTTGTCGTAGTTATCCACGTCGACCCGCGCGCCGGCCACCATACCGCTGAAATCGTTGTGCGAGAGCTTCCCGTAATCCTTAAACTTCGCGATGCGGAAGTAGACGGAGCCGTCGCTGCGATACGTGTAGCCGCCTTCTTCCAGCTTGTGAATCGCGTCGGCCATCTCTTTGATGTGCTCGGTGGCGCGCACCAGGCGTTCCGGGTGTTCCAGGCGCAGCGTCGCACAGTCGTCCAGAAAGGCTTTCGTGTAGATCGCTGTGTATTCGTCCAGCGTCTTGTTTTGCGCGACGGCGTTGCGGATGATCTTGTCGTCCACGTCGGTGATGTTCATGACGTGATCGAGCTGAAACCCGGACGCGCGCAGCCAGCGCCGCAGCAGATCGTAGAACACGAAAGTGCGGAAATTGCCGATATGCGCGAAGTCGTAGACCGTAGGCCCGCAGGTGTACATCCGGACCGTGTTATCGGTGAGAGGTGCGAAGGGTTGCACCTCCTGGGTCAACGTATTGTAGAGACGCAGGGCCATAGTATTGGGGAACCGGTAGGGGAAAGCTTTATGTTAGCAACGCGCGAAAGAGTTACCGCGTAGAATCGCAACGCATGCGCATGAAGCCCCGACAGGCTGCGAAGAGGAGGAGTACTGCCGTGGCGAGTTGCAGCAAAGCATAGTCGCCACCGTGGCGATTGCCACTGATGCTGAGAACCCCGGGCATCCAAATGTCCCGCGCAACACTGAGCAGCCAGAGCAAACCGGCAGCCAGATTCAGCCAGGGCGTCACTTTCGTGGACTTACTCATCTCTCCTAGCGTAGCAAAGCCGGACCGTACCTATTCTGCCGGCGCGATCTGCCTCACAACCTTCACTTGCGCGGTCTGCCCGGGATCAACGGTCACTGCGACGCCCTTTCCGTTGCGTCGCACCCACTCCGGATTGGCATATTCCACCTTCGTATTATCGTCCCACGCATAGACCCTGTAGTCGCCGGGCGGGACGGTATCGATATTGAAATGGCCATTCGCATCGGTGCGGGCATTGCGCGATGGGGCCCCATCCTTTTCAAGAAGTACCCATGCGGCTGCGGGACCGTCATCGCCCGAAACGTCCCCTTCCACCACGCCGCCATCGTCGCTCATGACAACTTCAATGGTCGCCCCACCGGGTCCGATGGCGACGTCGGAACCCGCGATGTCGCGCCCTCCCAGCGTTGCGCTCTTCAGATAGAACGGCGCCGGAGACTTTAAGTAGAAAACTGTGGCTGGCGAAACATCCAGACGATAGTTGCCTGGGACCACGTCGGTTATGGTGAACGCCGTCCTGGTTTCATCCCAATCGGTTGGGTCGTAACTAAAGACCCCTTCGGAGGATCTCAGAAGGATCGCGTAGCGCGGATTCTCGATCTTCTTTCCTGTGGCCGCGACGATTTTGACAGTGCCTGTTACGGTGACGCCCGGTTCCAGATGCAGCTGAAGCCCTTCGACGCCGCTCTCGCCGACGTCTATCGGAACGCGGGCCGTCAGGCGCCTGTTGTTGGGATTCGAAGCCACCTCCACCGTGTACGAACCGGGCGGAACGTTACGGATGGAGAAGGTTCCGTCGGGGCGGGCCTGCGTAGAGAGTCCCATGTACATCCTTGCGATCTGACCATGCGGCCTCAGGTTTATCGAGGTGGTGACGCCTTCCGTTCCACCCGATACAACCCCGCTCACATGGACGGTGACGAGGGGAGCGAGCGCGAAATCGATTCTCCCTTCATAGCCTGTAGCAACATCCATCGCGCTCGCGGCGCCGCCATCCATCGGACCGGGATAGCATCTTTCGCCATACGATCTGGAACCGTTCGCCACAACCCCGCCGCCGGCATTGGCGCAGAGGATGTATTTGCCGGCCGTTAGCCCCGAGAAGCGGTATTCCCCGAGATCGTTGGTCGTCGTGGAAGTGCTCGCCTGAATGCCGCGAAGTCCGTTGATGATGCGCGAGGTCATTAGACTCACTTGCGCCCCGAGAATCGGGTCACCCTCGTCATCGAGCACCCGGCCTGCCAGCACGGACTGCGGCGCAAGTTTTAGATCCACACCATGCATCGGCGTATTTGCTGCCAGCAGGAGATTGCTTTGCTGGACCCGCAGAAAGCCGATGCGATTCACCGTGATGGTTACGCGGCCACACGACAAGCGTTCAACGCTCCAGTTACCAGCCGAATTGGAATCCGCAACGTACGTGTCGTCGGATCCCACTACGCCGACCTGAGCCCGGGGAACGGGCGCGCCGGTCACCGAATTCACCACGGAACCGTCGATGGAGCAGTTCTTCGCATCCGGGGATTGTGCCAATCCGGCGGCGACAATCAATAAAAGCGCTGCGAGCGCGCGTGTGATCTCAGTCATTCGGCGCAACCTGCCTGGTGAGCTTGATCTGCCCGGTTTGCGCCGCTTCAACGGTGACCGCAACGCTCTTCGCATGGAGTTGCATCCACGCAGGGTCGGCGTATTCCACGTTGGTCATTTCGTCCCAGGCGGAGACCACGTAATCGCCTGGCGGAAGTCCTTCCATCCTGAAATGTCCGTTCGTGCCGGAGTGGCCAAACAGGTGTTGCAACCTGCCTTGTTGCACCAGGACCCACGCAGCCGCCGCGCCATCATCGGTAGAAACGCCACCTTCTATCGCGCCACCCTCATCGCTCAACACGACGTCAATGTCCGGCGCGCCTGGCCCGATAACGACTTCGGCGCCCGCGATATCGCGGGCGCCCAGTGTTGCAGACTTCACAAAGAACGGCGGAGGAGGGGTGAACTCCAGACGATAACTTCCCGGCACGACACCTGCGAACGTGAACGCCGTTCTGTCCTCGTTCCAGCTCGCCGGGTCTGGTCGGGGAAGCAACTGTGAAGAAGTCAGCACGACGGTATATTGTGGATCGTCGGGCTTCCTTTGCATGCCCGGGGCAAGCCTGACCGTCCCCTTCAGGCTAAGACTATTTTCGAGGGCCAGGCGAACCCCCTCCACGTCGGCGTCATCCACCTCCACCAGCTGCGTCGCGATAAGCCGTTCGCTTTCGCCAAACGCCGTTGCAATCAGAGTCCAGGGTCCCGGCGACACATCTTCAATGTCGAACGTCCTATCGGCGCGCATGACCCCTGCGAGAGTGCCGTGGCGAGACTCGAGAACGATCTGCGGCCCCACGCCATCTGGCAGGCCTGAGATTGTGCCGCGAACGTGTCTTGGCGAGACGGCGACGAATTGGAAGTCGGTCGTTCCGCTCGAACCCGCCGCGATGCTCATCACATCCGCGCATTGCTCGACGTACGCACGGGCAACGGCGCGCCCTGGATTAGCGCAGAATCTGTACTTGCCGGCGGAAAGACCGGCTACCCGATACTCGCCAATGTCGTTCGTCATCGCCATGCTCCGCGCTTCAAATCGGCGCACGCCGTCGATGACGCTTGACGGCATCGCGAAGATTTGCGCGTGCTCAAGCGGGTCGCCCTGATCATCGAGGACGTGCCCGGTCATCACCGCCTGAGGTTCGAGCTGAATCTTCACATCATGGAGAGGACTGCTGGGAACCAAACTCACAACCTGCTGTCGCCGGTCCGTCAGGAAGTTCTGACGGCTGGCGCTGAGGACGACATCGCCGCAGGGAAGGCTTTCAAGACTCCAACGGCCCATCACATCTGTCAGCACGGCGGCTGTCTTATTCACGCTCACGCTCGCACGCGCGATGGGAGCGCCAGTCACAGAATTCACCACGAAGCCGTCTGCCGAACAGTTCTTCGCCTCCGGGGATTGTGCGAAAACAGCGATACCGGCGATCAGCAACGCAGCAATTGTGCGCATAACGCTTAACCTTCAGCGTAACGCTTTGGGAGGAGCAATGTAACGGCGTCCGGCACGATCGAGACCGTGGCCGGGAGCAGCCCGACAGCTTCGCCATCTGCCTGGACGTGTACCGGCTCGTTATCGACAGCGGTGAGCACGGCCTCGCTGCCACGGACGATCACGACGCCCTGCGTTCTATACAGCCGGTTCAATATGACCGCGAACAGGAACCTCAGATAATCCCAAAAGCGATTTTGCTCCAGGATCACGATCTCGAAATCGTTGTCGGTGAGCCGGATCTTCCTGGCGATTTCAAAATCCCCGCCGTAATTCCGCACGCGCGTGAGCAGCGCGAAGCCGGCGAGGCGATCCACGCCCTCCACCGTAATCCGAAACTTTGGCATTTCGCGCCCGAGCTGTCGAAACCCTCCGTGCCAGTAGGAGAGCTTGCCCAGTCGCTTCTTGAGCTCCAGATCCAGCTCATGGACGATGCGCGCATCGAGGCCGGCGCCTGCCATCATCAGGAAGTGCCTGCGAGGCTCACCCGCCCGGTCGAACGCGCCGACGGGGATGCGCACAGGAACGGCATCCAGCAACTCAGACGCTGCGCGGTCGGGGCGGCCACTCAGACCGATCTCGTTTGCCAGCACGTTCGCGGTCCCGGCGGGCAGCGCGCCAAAGACAATCTTCGAGCCGACGATTCCATTCAGAACTTCGTTGATGGTGCCGTCGCCGCCCGCGGCGAGAAGCAGGTCAAAGCCCTTTTCCACGGCGGCACGGCCGAGTTCACCGGCCATGTTCGGGCCGGTCGTGGGCATGAGTTCCACCGTGCGGCCAGCGCGCCGAAAGCAGTCAACAGCCGCGTCGAGACGCGCCCGTTTTGCGCCCTTCAGACCGCCTGCACTGGGATTGAAGACGATGGCTATACGCTGGAGTGGGTGAGCGATAATTTTAAGACCAATCGAATGCCCGATTATAGCGATATGTCTACTCGTGAACGCGCAGAGAACCTACGGGAATCGATCCGTCATCACGAACACCTCTACCACGTTCTCGACCAGCCGACGATCAGCGACGCCGAATACGATGCGCTCATTCGCGAGTTGCAGCAGATTGAGAGTGAGCATCCCGACCTCTTAACCCCGGATTCTCCAACCCTGCGCGTCGGTGGCAAGCCCCGCGAAGGCTTCCAGAAAGTCGCTCACAGTTCGCCGATGCTGAGCCTCGATAACGCGCTCACGCCGGAAGAACTGCGGGCTTTCGATGGCCGGGTGCGCGAGTTGCTGGGTAGCGCGGGGTATCGCTACGTCGCCGAACTCAAGATGGACGGGCTCTCGATGGCGGCGCGTTATCGGGGCGGAGTCTTCACGCAGGCGATCACGCGCGGCGATGGCTCGATCGGCGAGGATGTCACGGAGAATGCCCGCACCATCCGGTCATTGCCGTTGCGCGCGAAGAGGAAAGCGGCGTTTGAAGTGCGTGGCGAAGTCGTCTTTGGCCGGCGCGCCTTTGAGCGCCTCAATGCCGAACGGGAAAAGGCCGAGCTCCCGCGTTTCGTCAATCCCCGCAATGCGGCGGCGGGCTCGCTGCGCGTGCTGGAACCGAGCGTCACGGCGTCCCGGCGTCTCGACTACTACACCTATTTCGCGCTGGACGAGGAAGGGAAGTTCCTTTTCGAAAGCCATTGGGAGTCGCTCGACTGGCTGGACTCGCAGGGCTTCAAGGTGAATCCGAAGCGCCGCCTGTGCGCCAACGTGGATGAAGCGCTGGCGTTCTGCGCGGAGTGGGAAGCGGAGCGCGAGAACCTGCCGTATGAAATTGACGGCGTGGTGCTCAAGGTCGATAGCCTGCCGCAACAGCGGCAACTGGGATTCACCGCGAAGGCGCCGCGCTGGGCGATTGCCTTCAAGTACGCGGCCCAGCAGAAGGAAACGAAGGTCGTCGGGATTGGCGTTCAAGTGGGCCGCACGGGAGCGCTCACGCCGGTCGCTCATCTCGAACCGGTCGCGGTCGGCGGCGTCACGGTTTCGCGCGCGACTCTTCACAATGAGGACGAGATCGAACGCCTCGGCGTCCAGATCGGCGACACCGTTCTGATTGAACGCAGCGGCGACGTGATCCCGAAAGTGGTTCGCGTGACTCAGCAGGGAGAGGGCCGCGTGCCGTTCCACATGCCGGCGGCCTGTCCGGTTTGCGGCGGCCATATTATCCGCGAAGAAGGTGAAGCGGCCACCCGTTGCGTCAACACCAACTGCCCCGCGCGGCTCAAGGAATCGATTGGCCACTTCGCGTCGCGCGGCGTCCTGAATGTCGATGGCCTCGGCGATGTCCTGATCGAACAACTGGTAGACAAAGGCCTCCTCAAAAGCGTCGCCGATCTCTATGAACTGAAGGAAGAGCAACTGGCGGGCCTGGATCGCATGGGCTCGAAGTCGGCGGCCAACGTGATCCGGAATATCGACCGTTCGCGCACGCTTGCCATGCCGCGCGTGCTGGGCGCTCTCGGGATACGCTTCGTCGGCGAGCGGACCGCGGAACTTCTGGCGAATCATTTTGGCGATCTGGACAAAATCGCCACGGCTTCGGTGGACGAACTGCAGCAGGCGCAGGAAGTCGGGCCGAAGGTCGCCGAGAGCATCCGTGCGTTCTTCGATGAGAGCCATAATCAGGAACTGCTGGCACGTTTGAAGGCCGCGGGCCTGCAGTTTCAGCACACCGCGCCGAAACGGGAAGGCGGCCCGCTGGCGGGGCTGACGTTCGTCATCACCGGTACACTTCCGGAACTTAGTCGTGAGGATGCAAAGGCGAAGATCGAAGAGGCTGGCGGAAAGGTAGCGGCAGCGGTCAGCCGCAAAACCAGTTACGTCCTGGCGGGCGAGGATGCGGGATCGAAACTGAAGAAGGCGCAGGAACTCGGGATTGCGATCATAGATGAAGAGCAGTTACTGAAGATGCTGGAGAAAGTGTAGATGAAACGCATCGCTGTTTTATTGCTGATGGCGGCGGGAATTATGCACGCACAAACCTGGGACGCACTGGTTGACCGTTACTTCGACGAAGCGGTCTTTCCATTCGGGCCCACCAACGCGGTGCAGGATGGCTTCCACGCGTACGATAACCAGCTGGAAGACTTCTCCCAGGCAACCATTCAGAAGGAACTCGCGGAATCGCGCCGCTTCGAGACGCTGTTCGCGGTATTTCCGGCCAACAAGCTCGACACGGAGCAACTGGCCGACCGCGAAATGGTCCTGAGTAACATCCGTGCCACCGTTCTGGCTCTCGAATCGATCCGCATGTGGGAGAAAGACCCGGATCAGTATGCGTCAACCGCCAGCGGCGCGGCCTTCACGATCATGAGCCGCAGCTTCGCGCCCGCCGACGCCCGCCTGCGTTCGTTGATCGCCCGCGAAAAGCTGATGCCGAAGCTGTTTGTGGAAGGCCGCGCGAATCTGAAGAATCCGCCGAAGATCTATACCGAGGTGGCGATCGAGCAGGTGCCGGACATCATCGACTTCTTCCAGAAAGACGTTCCGCTGGCGTTTAAAGACGTGAAAGAGCCGGCGCTGCTGAACGAGTTCCATCAAACCAACGCGGCTGTGATCAAAGATCTGCAAACGTGGCTGGTCTGGCTGAAGTCAGATCTGCTGCCGCGTTCCAAAGGCGATTACCGGCTGGGCGCGGACAACTACAGCAAGAAGCTGCTCTACGACGAGATGGTGGATATTCCGCTCGACAAGCTCCTGGATATCGCGTACGCGGATCTCAAAAAGAACCAGCAGGCATTCAAAGAGACGGCGAAGAAGATCGATCCGAATAAGACGCCCGAGCAGATTCTGGACGAAGCGGAGAAGGACCATCCTTCCGCCGATAAGATGTTGCAGACGTTTCGCGATACCCTGAGCGGCCTGCGCGCGTACATCGTTCAGCACCATCTGATGACCATTCCGTCACCGGTAATGCCGATTGTGGAAGAGACCCCGGCTTTCATGCGGGCGCTGACGTCGGCGTCGATGGACACGCCGGGCCCCTACGAAAAGGTGGCGAAAGAGGCGTTCTTTAACGTCACGCTGCCGGAGAAGACCTGGAGTGCCGCGCAGACGGAAGATTATCTGCGGTCGTTCAACCGCGGCACGATCATCAGCACCGCAGTTCACGAAGCGTTCCCCGGCCACTACGTGCAGTTTTTGTGGATGCCCACCGCGCCCTCGAAAATCCGCAAGCTGATCTCGGCGAATACGTATGTGGAAGGCTGGGCGCATTACTGCGAGCAGATGATGATCGACGAGGGTTACGGTGGAGGCGATCTGAAACTGCGGCTCGGACAGTTGCAGGACGCGCTGCTGCGCGACGCACGGTTCGTGGTTGGAATCAAACTTCACACGGGGCAGATGACGTTTGAGCAGGGCGCGGACTTCTTCGTGAAAGAGGGCTACCAGACGAAGATTACCGGTGAGCGCGAGACGAAGCGCGGTACGTCGGATCCGACTTATCTCTATTACACGCTCGGCAAGCTGGAGATTTTGAAGCTGCGCGAAGACTATAAAAAGATGCGCGGAGCGGCGTACACTATTGAGGACTTTCACAATAACTTCCTCAAGCAGGGCATGCCGCCGATTAAGATCGTGCGCCGCAAGATGCTGGGCAACGACTCGCCGGTACTATAGGTGCGTGTCGTTTCGTGTCGTGTCGTTTCGAGTCTCGTCTCGACGCCCTGGCTTCGCGCATGCACTCTGCCGCTGAAGCGGCGTCGTCACGAACCATAAATACCTTTATAGAAATGTTGCCTGATCGCCATGCGCCCGATTCGTTTCCCACTGCTTATGCTCTTCCGAAACGCAGTAAGCCACCAGGTCGCGATACAGCCCCTCGATCACGTCGCCGCTGAGCCCTTTCGCTTCCGCCCATTGCCTGCGTGTTTTTAAAACGGCCGCGACACGCTCCGGCGCGGCGACATTCGCGGAGCTTGTCTTGAACGCCGCGGCCGCGCGCACGTATGCGACCCGGCGCGCAATCAACGCAACAATCTCCTGGTCGATCGCGTCCATCCCCGCGCGGATGTCATCGAGGTTGGAGCACTGTGCAGGAGGAGTCGTGGGCTGGCTCATGCTTCTATTCTGGCGTAGCCGCTCAGCCCGCGCTTCGATTCAGTTCGTCATTAGCGCGCTGCAACAGAGTTCGCATGTAAACCAGGCAATACGCCGTGCCGGCGCGCAGAATGCCGCTGTCGCCCGCCAGCTTCGGAACGTGGTCGGGCTCGGCCGCGCCGGTGAAATTCACGCTGCGTAGTGTCTTCATGACTTTGTACATATCCAGATAGCCATCGTCCGGAAATGCCTCGACGAAACGAGGCAGAGGTCCGCTGACGTTTCGGAAATGAACTTCGAAAATTTTGCCGCGCCCGCCAAAGTCGCGAATCATTTCGAAAACGTCTTTGCCCATTTGCGTGCCGCCTTCGGCCCAGGTTCCCACGCAAAACGTCAGGCCCCAGTTCGGGCTGCCGCCGGAAATCTCTTCGGCGCGATGGTAACCGTCGTAATTTGTGAAAAGTTTGGCCACGCCATTCATCTTCGCCAGCGGCGGGTCGTCGGGATGCAGCGCGAGCTTCACTCCGGCCTGTTCGGCGACGGGAAGCACCGCCCTCATGAAGTAGGTATAGTTGGCCCAAATCTCGTCGGCGGTGTAATCGCGTCCAAACTCCTGTTTCTCCGCAGCGCGGAAAGCGGCGAGATCGAATTCGCGCGCAGTGTAACCGCGGCGCTCTACGGAGCTGGTGGTATACGTGTTGCCAGGGTGGAAGTCGTACGACGCGACCGGGATATTCAGGCGGCCGAGATCGCGCAGGAACTGGCGGTACGTCTCAATGTCCTGATCGCGACCGGGCTGCCCCAGCTGGACGCGCAAAGATCGATACGAATAATGGACCCCGGAGTAGATACTCATGCCGAAGCGCGCGTATCGCTGTTGCGCCGCGCGCAGGGCTTCGAAGGTAATCGGCCGTTCCCCAAATTCCAGACGAACCCACTTCAGCCCGATCTGCTGGAGGAAAAGCAGGTCGTCATCGGTAACGGACTCCGCGGTCAGGCGATGCGCGAGTTTCGTATTGTTGGCGTCGGTCCCGAATGACTTAGTCTGGGGTGGGTCGTTCTGAGCGAACACCCGCGGGATGGTACTCGCGCCCATTGCGGATAAGATCAGTTGCCTGCGGTTCAGAATCACAGGTGACGATTATATTACGTCCAGCACTAGCCCAGACGCCGCACCAGATGAAACAAGCCTTTGAAAGCGCGAGCCAGAATATTGCCGCTGTGTTTTGGCGCAGCGTTCAAACCCGTAATATCGTCCTTCGGATTCCGGATCACGAAAGTCAGAACGTAAGGATCGAGCGTGTAGGAATCGACCACGCCGCTGAACTGTATCGCGGTCCCCGGTCTCACCGCGCCAAAGTGACTGGCATCGAACCGCAGGACGGCATCCCCTGCCGGAACGTTGTCGACGTTCACGAGTATCCGGTTTGAAGAAAGCTGCGACACCACGGTCCCCCGGAACACCGGTGACAAAACCGTATCCCGCACCGTAGCAAAATAAACGTCACCGTGCTCCAGCAGGCCTGTTTTGGCGGTCTCCCATCGTTCCAGGTCCGGATGCTCCTTTCCCCACTCGGATTGCGGCTTCTGCATCGGTTCGCTCAGCTCCACGACGCTCACAATGTGGAAGTCGGCGGGCGGCAGCGCCGACGCGCCCACCAGTTTCATCAGATCGTCCAGCCCATCCGTGCTGCCGTGATAGTTCCAGTAATTGGTCTTCAGCGCGTTTTCCGCCGCTGCCTTCGCCTCGGGCGGAAGTGCGGTCGGACCCGACACCGCCAGCGAGCGGGCGAAATCGTAAATCGCCTCCGAGTAACGCGTGAGCGCATTCGAAGTCGCCATCTCCTGCACGATCGTCGCGCCCAGCTGATATGACGTCGCAGCCTGTTCAGGATCGACCAGCAGTACCTTCTTCAGCTCCGCTTCCGCCGTATCGTAATCCTTCTCGGTTTGAGCGACGTAAGCGAGAAGCATATGGATCTGTAGTGCGGAGTTCTTCCGCGTCTGACCCCACTGGTCTGTCGTAGTGCCCGCTGGCCTCAGCGAATCGCCAAAATATTCCTCGTACCCGTCAAGCAATTGCTGCGCCGCCGCCCGCCCCGCGTCGAGGGATGCGGTATCCGTCTTCGCGAAGGTTCCGCCGACGATCGCGCCCAGCGCATTCGCCACCATCAGCGTGCGCTGGTTCCGGAACTCCGAGTCCGGATATTGTTGCTCCCACTTTTTCAGAAGCTCCAGCTTCTTTGCCGGATCTTTTTCCTCGCCGGCAGCCATACCGAGAATGGATTCACCCCGATCCCTCCATCGCGGTCCCGTGCGCGGTTGCGCCACAACCACTGGAGCCGGAGGGGCGACCGGCGCGGGAGTGCTCAGTTGGAAAGCGACATCTACCCGTTCTGTTCCGGCCACCGCATCGGGACGAAAATGCAAAGCCGACGCCGATTGCACCGCAGCCTGCCGCAACTCCTTCGGCCCGCCGATCGCTTTCGCATCGCTGACGCTTCCGACGTTGTCGACCTGTACCTGCACGGGCACCGTTCCCTGAATACCGTTGACTCTGGCCGATTCCGGGTATTCGACGTGCGTGCCTGGCTCCGGCGCGGAACCGTGCGCGGGATTGGAATAGATAGCGATGCACATCAGCCCCAGACCGAGAGCCAGAATACCGGGGAGACTCGCCGCGCGGTATTCCCGCGATCGCTCTCCGACAATCCGCCGTATGCGATATTCGAGCGGCGAGCCCGTCGCCCCCAGCGCGAGATGCGGCGGACTTACGCGCAGTCTCTCCAGCGCGGTCAGTGCGCGCGCGTAACACACTGCGTTACCGCAGGCCCGCACGGCGAGATCGTCACAGCACATTTCCCGCTCGTGCCGGATTCGATTCGACACCCACCAGACGGCGGGGTGATAAAAAAGCAGCGTTTCAACCACGGCTTGCGCAATGTTCACGACATCGTCGTAACGGCGTAGATGAGCGATTTCATGGGCGAGCACCGCCTCCAGTTGGTCCGGAGTCAGGTTGAGAATCGTGGCGGCGGGCAGAAGGATGACAGGTCGAAACCATCCGACCACGCCTGGACCGTCCGGAACCGCGGAGACCAGGATGCGAACCGCGCGCGTCATGCCCATCCGGCGAGCGAGGGCATTCGCGGACGAGAGGATCAGCGTGTTTGCCGGTCCGCCCGACCGCCGCAGGGACGACACGTTCAGCCCGAGCCACGCCAGGCGCGCGGACAGGAAAGCGACGCCCAACATCCAGATCCGCAATATCCACGGTTGGGATGCGGCAGGAAATCGCTCCGCAAAAGCGGAAAACGCCGGCGCCGACCCGCTCCAGACGCCGCGAATCGTCAGGGTCATAGCGGCCCGGCCCGGAGTGTTCCCCGCAAAAGGATCGTACAGCGCGAACACAGTGACAACAGGAAGTACTGCCAGCGTGAACAGCGCCGCGCAGTAAACGAAATAGCGAATGTTCGGCCCGCGTTTTCGCAGCAGGAATGCGGCTACCGATACGAGAAACGAAACCAGAAAACCCTGCCAGACAAACTGCACGAGCGCCCCGCTGATCGCCTGCGCCAGCGGTGTCACTTGTTTTCTCCCTCAATGCGATCCAGTAGTTTTTCAATATCCTTCAGATCCCGTGCGGACGTTTTCTTTTCCGACAGCGCCTGCAAAACCATGGCCCGCGTGGACCCGCCGAACACCCGGTCCAGCATGTGGCGCAGCAGTTGTTTCTGCGTTTTCACCTGCGAATCGCGCGGCCGATAGATCTGGGGACGGCAGGCTTCGTCCCGCTCCACCAGACCCTTGTCAGTCATGATCTGCATGACTTTCAAAACGTTGGTGTAGCCGATCGGCTTTTCTTCGTTGAGTATCTTCAGCACCGCCCGCACGGAGAGCGGTCCGTTTTCCCAGAGAACGCGCAGAATGCTCAGTTCCGCCTCGGTCGGCCGGGGCCGTTCGGATGACATGGCTCCATTATGACGATTTAATTCGTCATGTCAAGGGGGGGGGTGGAGTGGCGCAATCAGGGGGTGGCGCAATTAAGAAGCATCGGTACCGACCGAGCGACCTACCTACCTACCGACCTACCTACCTACCTACCGAGCCGCGACTGTGAAGGAGCGGTACGCAAATCCGCCTGCCATGAGGTACTTCATCACTCTCGCTTGCTATGGTGTGCGCGGCTCGGCGACGGAGGGCGATCACTTCTTTTTCGTCGCGCCCTTCGCGCCCGGCTTCGGCTTCACAGCCGCATCCGGCACAAACTTCACATCATCGGGCAATCCGGTGATATCCGTCTTCGGCTCCTGAATTTCCAGTGTGAGAACATACCCGGGCGTCTTCGTGTATGAATCCACAACTCCCTTGAACTGGATCGCTGTCCCCGCCGGAATATCGCCCCTGATGTTGTCGTCGAACTTCAGCAAAGCATCGCCCGCCGCGTCGTCCACATTCACGAGTATCTGTTTCGAAGTTGGCGTCGACACAACCGTGCCTTTGAACATCGCGCCGCCCTTATACGCATCGCCGGACGGAGGCGGGAACCCGACCTCCTGCAAACTCGCGAAAAACGCGTCGCCCTGCGCGAGCAACGCCGCGCGTATCGTCTCCCAGAAGTCCAGTTCAGGATGCTGCAACGCCCATGCGGCGTGATCCGCCGCTTTCGCGTTGGCAATCTCCACAATGCTCAAAATGTGGAAGCCGGGCGGCGGCAGCGCCGAATTCGCCACCTGCTTCATCAGATCGTCCAGGCCTTCCGTGCTGCCGTGATAGTTCGGGTAATTCGCCTTCAGCGCCTTTTCGGCCGCGGCCCTGCCAGCCGGCGGAAGAGCATTCGGACCCGTCACCCAAAGCGACCGTGCGAGATCATAGAGAGCTTCGGAAAAGCGCACGAAGTTATTGCTGACCGCTGTTTCATGGATGATGGCGACGCCGAGCTGGTAAGAAGTCGCGGCCTGTGTGGGATCGAGCGCCAGCACTTTCCTGTTCTCCGCTTCCGATGTTGCGTCGTCCTTGTTGAGCGCGGCGATATACGCCAACAGCGCGTGCGCCCGCATTTCGGACGTAGTGCGGATATTCGCCCAGTCGGTGGCCGATGTCTTTTCCAGTTGCGGCAGCGACCGCAGCGAGTCTGTGAAATAGGTGGGCAGACCGTCGATCAACTGGTGCGCCGCCTTCCCGCCTGCATCCAGGGCCGGACCGGCAGGCTTACCGAAAGCCCCTATAATCAGCGCCGTCAGAGCCTGCGTCGTCATGAATGTGCGTTGAGCCTGGAAGGCGGTGTCCGGATATTGCTGTTCCCACTTCTTCAGCAACTCCAGTTTTTTTGCCGCATCGGGCTCCTTTTCCGCTGCAAGTCCGATATCGGATTCGCCCTGATCTTTCCACGTAGGGGCAGCCGGCGCCGCCTGTCCCCAGGCGAGCGATGTGAGCGATACGGCCAGCAGACCCACGGCCGAAAGGGCGATCATGCGTTTCATGTTTTCATTATGACGAAAACTTTCGTCATGTCAAGAGAAATGAATCGGCCTGCCGCTCTTCCCTGATATAGTTCACTCTGGAATCTGTTCCATTCCGGAGTGCCACCATGAATAATTGTGAACGAAGAGATTTCCTGAAGCATGCGGGCGCGGGCCTCGCGGTCACGGCCCTGGGCCTTCAGCCGCAACAAGCTGCCGCGCAACCGGCGACTGCTCCGGGCAGGGGAATGACCGACGTCCGAACGCTCGGAGCCACCGGCAACGGCGTTACCATCGACTCGCCCGCCATTAATAAAGCCATCGAAACCCTTGCCGCATCCGGCGGCGGCACGTTATTCTTTCCCGCCGGCAATTATCTTTGTTACTCCATCCGCCTGAAGAGCAACATCGCGTTCTATCTGGATCAGGGCGCGACCATCGTGGCTGCCGATTCCGCGGCCCCCGGCGCCATTATGCCTTCCGCCTTCACCGCCTACGATGCCGCCGAACCCAACGAATGGAGCCAGTACCAGGATTACGGCCACAGCCACTGGCACAACAGCCTGATCTGGGCGGAAGGCGCGGAAAATCTCGCCATCACCGGCCCCGGACGCATCTGGGGCAAGGGCCTGAGCAAGGGCACCGGCCCCGGTCCGCGCGCCGAACAGCCCGGCGTCGGCAACAAGTCCATCGCCCTCAAAAATTGCCACAACGTCCTGTTGCGCGATTTTTCCATCCTGCATGGCGGCCATTTCGCGATCCTCGCCACCGGTGCCGACAACCTCACGATCGACAATCTGAAAATCGACACCAACCGCGATGGCATGGATATCGATTGTTGCCGCAACGTTCGCATCTCGAACTGCTACGTCAACTCGCCGTGGGACGACGCCATCTGCCTCAAAAGTTCCTACGGACTCGGTTCTCCCAGGCCGACCGAATTCGTCACCATCAGCGATTGCTACGTCAGCGGCTGCTTTGAAGAAGGCACGCTTCTCGATGCTACGTACAGGCGCTTCGCCCCCGGCGTGAACGTCCCGCACACGGGCCGGATCAAGTTCGGCACCGAAGCCAACGGCGGTTTTCGCAACGTCACAATCTCGAACGGCGTGTTCGAAGGTTGCCAGGGCCTGGCGCTCGAAACAGTGGACGGCGCGCTTCTCGAAGACGTCACCATCACCAACATTTCGATGCGCGACATTATCAGCGCACCGATCTTCATGCGTCTCGGGCGGCGTATGCGCGGCCCGAAAGAGCTCGCCATCGGCACGCTGAAGCGGATCGTCATCAGCAACGTGGTCTGCTCCAATTGCGTTTCCCGCCTTGGCTCCATCATCAGCGGAATCCCCGGCCATGAAATCGAAGATGTCAGGATCAGCGGCGTCGTCGTGCAGCACCAGGGCGGCGGCACAAAAGAAAACGCGGCGCTGCAGCCGGCCGAGCGCGAGGATACTTACCCGGAGCCCGGCATGTTCGGCACCATGCCTTCACACGGATTCTACGTGCGCCACGTGAAAGGAATCCAGTTCGACAATATCGATATCCGCACGGACAAAGACGACCAGCGCCCCGCGTTCGTTCTCGATCAGGTGGAAGGCGCCGATTTCTTCCGGATTCAAACGCCCCATGTCGCGGGCGCGCCGACCTTTGCGCTGCACAAAGTGTCGGATTTCAGTGTTCACTTTTGCAATTCGGTGCCCGACACGCACGTGGAACAAACCGAAGGCCAGACGGTAGGGTAATGCGCCTGCCGAACCGGAGTTCGTAATCCCATCCTTTCCGGCCGCGACTGGCAAGGAGTGGTGCGTAAAGCTTCGCAAGCAGGTAGTCCTGAACCCATCTGGATCATATTACGATAACTGATCGTATGCTAGGGGCGCGGGCTGGACACGCGGCGACAGCCGCGTCCTCACGGGAATCGCGTAATCCCGCTCGTGCCTCGCAACCAGCTACTTCCCCGACGCTTGCGGAACCACTTCGCCCAGCGGGATCGTAAGCGACCCTGTCCTGCCGCTGGCGGTATCCCGCACGACAATAGAAAGTTTCACGGCGCCATCCGCCAGCGGAATTGACTGCGAGATCGTCGCGCCCTGGCTATCGTAATTCAGTTTCTTCGCAGCATCCACTTCGAACACCTTGGTGACAGACACGCGCCCAACCTCGCGCCCCGCAGCGTTCTGCTCAACAAACAATTCCTCGATTTTTCCGTTCCACCCACCAGCGGCCGCTTTCAGCGACAGCGTCTCCGGATCCAGCTTCAGATGCGCGGTCAGCGTTCCGCGTGGAGTGCCCGCCACGACATCCACTTTTGCGGTGATTCCCACAGCTGCCGAATCCGACGTCCTCAGCAACGCGGACTGGATATCGGACTTCCGCGCCGAAAGATCGCGCACGGCCTCGCTCTGCGCATAGTAACCCTGCCGGTAATTCAGCTCCAGCCCAGGGCGATCCACGTGTACTTTCAACTCGTGATACTTGCCATCGATTTCGGTCAGATAGAAACCAAGCGTATAGCTCCGGCGCGAATCGGCGATCCCCGACGCCATCGCGGCGTCAAGATCGTTGCGATGGAAATAGGCCTCACCGCCCGTTTCTTCGGCAACTTGCTCCATCGTCAGGATGCCGCCGGGCCCCCAAAAACGGGCTGGCGGCCCGCCAAGAGTAAACGAATCGACCGTATTCACTGCAATGTTGGCGTCATTGAGCGCGGTGACAGTCTTATCCCAGCCGAACTGGTTCATACCGCGAAGCTGCCTTGGCGGAAAACCCTCTGTGAGCCAGTAAACGCTCTTGCGCCCGGGCAGTTCCCGAAGTTTTTCGGCCAGCGCCTGCAGCGATAACCGGACCGCCTCCGAACCGATCTGAACGGACGCCACTATTTCCCGTGGCGTAGGTTTCGACGCGTCGGGAGGCGGGGGACCACCCGGGCCGGACGCCCGCTTCGTCGAATGCTCCGGCGTCGGACGTTCAAGCAGGCCGTCGCCATCCGTACTGAATCCCGGCGGCGCGGGATGCATGCCACGCGGAATAAAGTGCGCCATCGCGTCGGTCAGGCGCCCGCGGTCAGTGGTGTAGTCCTGCAACATGCCCAGCCCGTCGCCGTTCTGAACCACATAGATCGCAATTTTCTCGTTCGCCGGAATCTTGTCCATCAGGCCAAGGACGCCCTGACGCGCGTAGTCGAAAGTATCGAACCAGCCGTTGATACAGTCCAGCAGGATGATCGTCGAATGGCCCTCGGGAGGTCGCGTCGGCGTTCCGACGTTTGTAAATACGTTGGGCGGAAGCGCAGGTCCCACCACCCGGCTTCCGGCCCCCTGACCAACCGACCCAGGAGCCGCATGATCGGAAGAGTCGCGGTTCACGCTGAAGATCGTGAACGCTCTCGGCTTACCGTTATCGAGTACTGTGAAATCCGATTTCTTCAGGTCCTCCACCGCCTTGCCCTTCGAGTCCCGCACCGAAACATCGATCTGGACCACACGCGTATCCGCCCGCAGCTTGAGCGCGCCCTCGTCCTGCATCGCCGCCCGCGTGGCAGGAGAAAGCAACAGGAGTCCCATTGCAATCGACGCACTCAGCCCGGGATTTCGATTGTCATGCATCGCCTGAAAGACCATACCCGGATCATATTACGAGGTATGGTCGTATGTCAAGAGGTTTGTCTGTGTGGGGCAGGCGGTTCCGCCTGCCCTGGTCGGGCGAAGCCCGAGTTCTCGCTTCCGTAGTCCGCTCGGGCGTCGCAACCAGCTACTTCCCCGCCGCTTGCGGAACAACGTTCTCCAGCGGAATCGTCAGCGATCCCGTCCTCCCACTCGCGGTATCGCGCACCACAATAGAAAGCCTCACCGCGCCCGGCGCGATCGGAATCGGCTGCGACAGCATCGCGCCCTGGCTATCGTAACTCAGCTTCTCCTTCGCCCCGACTTCGAACACTTTAGTGACCGAGACGCGCCCCACCTCGCGCCCCGCCGCATTCTGCTCAAGAAACAATTCGTCGATTTTTCCGTTCCACCCACCGGCGACCTCTTTCAGCGAGAGCGTCTCAGAATCCAGCTTCAAATGCGCAGTCAGCGTCGCACGCGGTTTGCCGGGGACCACATCGAGCTTCGCCGTAATCCCGACGCCGGCCGAACCCGACGGATTGAACAACGCCGCTTCAAGGTCGGATTTCCGCGCCGAAAGATCGTGCACAGCCTCGCTCTGCGCGTCGTACCCCTGCCGGTAATTCAGTTCCAGCCCCGGCCGGTCCACGTGTACGTTCAGCTTGTGATACTTGCCGTCGATCTCGGTCAGATAGAAACCCAGCGTATAGCCGCGGCGCGAATCGGCGATCCCTGAGGCCATCTCGTCATCCAGTTCATTGCGGTGGAAATAGGCGACGCAGCCCGTCGCTTCGGCAATCTGTTGCATCGCAAAGATTGCCCCTGGACCCTTCTCCCGCTTCGGGCCGCCCCAGCCATTGTCATCGATAGTGTTTACCGCGATATTGGCGTCATTCAACGCGGAAATTGTTTTATCCCAGCCGAACTGATTCATGCCCCGTAGTTCCGTTGGCGGGAATCCCTGCGTGACCCAGAAGACGCTCTTGCGTCCGGGCACTGTACGCAACTTCTCTGCCAGCCCCTGCAGGGACAAGCGGACCGCCTCCGAAGCTTCCCGGACTTTAGCCGACCCCTCTCGCGGCGTCGCCTTGCTGGCGTCGGGAGGCGGCGGACCTCCTGGGCCGGATGGCGTTGCTGAAGGCCGCGCACCTAAAGGACCCATCCGCTCGCCATCGTCGCCTATCCCCAATGGGCCGATCGCCATGCCGCGCGGAATATAACGGGTCAGCGCATCTTTAATCTGCGAACGATCCACCGTATAGTCCTGCAAAAGACCCAGCCCATCGCCGTTCTGAAGAACATAGATTGCAATCTTTTCGTCCGCCGGAACCTTCGCCATCAGGCCAATCACGCCCGCGCGCGCCCAGACGAAATTCACGAACCAGCCGTTCATCGCGTCCAGCAGGATGATCGTCGAATGTCCTTCCGGCGGTCGCATGGACGCTCCGATATTCGTAAATACGTTGGGCGGCAGCGCGGGCCGCACTGGCGGCGCCGCCGGGCTTGCCGTATCGCGATTCACGCTGAAGATCGTGAACGCCCTCGGCTTGCCGTTGTCGGTCACCGTAAAATCCGGTTTCTTCAGATCCTCCACCGGCTTGCCCTTCGAATCCCGCACGGAAACGTCGATCTCGACAATACGCGTATCCGCCCGCAACTGGAGCGCACTCTCGTCCTGCATCGCGGGCGCCGCAAGAGAAAGAGACAGCAGATAACACACGGCGCGTCGGATACTCATAACCGACATCGTATTACGACGTTATATCGTAAGTCAAGCTGGGTTCGGGACGCGCTGCGATAGCTGCGCCTCTTCAGGCATAGGATTCTAATTCAATCTCAGCAAAAGCCGGTTATCCCGGCAAGACCTGCTGACGTTCCTGCAGAGAATTGTCCAGAACGGAAAAGATCCGGACATGCGGTCGAACAGTTCGCGCTTCTTCGCATTCGCCGTATATTGACTCGCCTTTTCATACATCGACTGGCCGACCTGGTCGTACCATTTGACGTTGTGCCGTCGGCACATCTGATCGCGGAAGAACCCCGCGAACAGCAGAATCTGAGATCCGCCGATCTCCAGAATCTCCGAGTCGCTCAGCCCAACCGCCTGAAAAATGAAGCTGTCGAATACTTCCGAAAGGTTCGCCATGGATGGCATCGACGCCGTATCCGCGCGCGACGTCTGTGAGTAATGCGCCAGGATACTGGCAACATACAGCGTCTCGTCCTCCCGCAGGCTTTCGTTCCCCGCGGTCTCCCGCAGGTTACTCACAAAAAACTTCAGAGCCGATCCCGAATCGACCGCGATTAACTCCTCAAAGAGACTATCCATGATGCCTCCCTGCCCGAAGCGTAGCAAATAAGGTGCCAGTCGGGGAAGAAGTTTTTATCTATCCGGCCAATATGCCATCATCAAAGCGCCATCATGCGCGCAATCGAAATCGCCACGCCAGGAGGCCCCGATGTTCTGCGGCTGACCGAACGCCCCACTCCGCATCCCGCCGCAGGCGAGGTTCTCATCAAAGTTGCGGCCTCGGGAATCAACCGCCCCGATGTCTTCCAGCGCAAAGGCAGCTATCCGCCACCGCCAGGCGCGTCCGATATTCCAGGTCTCGAAGTCTCCGGCACAATCGTCGAAGGCGATCTCTCCGGCGAAAATCCCTTCAGCCTGAAACAGGGCGATCCGGTCTGCGCACTCCTCACCGGCGGTGGCTACGCCGACTACGCCGTCGGGCCACTCGCGCAGTGCCTGCCTGTGCCGCAGACCGTCAGCCTCATCGATGCAGCCGCGCTCCCCGAAAATTTCTTCACCGTGTGGAGCAACGTGTTCGACCGCGGCCAGTTGGGACATGGCGAAGGCCGCCCGCACGAGAGTTTGCTCGTCCAGGGCGGCTCTAGCGGCATCGGAGTCGCCGCCATTCAAATCGCGCACGCGCTCGGGCATCCGGTCTTCGCCACCGCCGGCAGCGATGAAAAATGCCGCGCCTGTGAAGCCCTCGGTGCGCGCGCCATCAACTATAAGACGGAGAACTTCGTCGATCGCGTCCGCACCTTCACCCGTGGCCGCGGCGTGGACGTTATCCTCGACATGGTCTCCGGCGGCTACCTGTCGCCTGAAATCGACGCGCTCGCCGAAGGAGGCCGCATCGTGACGATCGCCAGCCTCGGTGGATCTTCCGCCACCATCGACATGGGCAAACTCATGCGCCGCCGCCTCACCGTGACCGGTTCCACGCTGCGCCCGCGCCCGGTCGCCTTCAAAGCAGCCATCGCCAGGCAACTCCACGCTATCGTCTGGCCGCTGATCGGGGTAGGGAAGGTGCGTCCCGTAATCCATGAAATATTCCCCGCCGAAGAAGCCGCAAAAGCCCACGCCCTCATGGAATCGAGTGCCCACATCGGCAAACTGCTCCTGCGCTGGTAATCCCCGTCCCGCGGCTACCTGAACGAATCTGCAAGTGTGCCCCGTAGGCATTACGCTTCAGCTTGTACGGTCGAGCTGCGCTCGACCGCTCTTTGAAACGGAGGCGCCGCAACAACCCGCCCCCGCCCGCCCCAACCGCCGCCTTCTGGTTCCGCCGCGCCCGTTATACTAAAGTAAATGAAAATATTTCTCGACACCGCGAATCTCGACGAACTCCGCGCCGGCGCCAAATGGGGCATTGTTGACGGAGTCACCACAAATCCCAGCCTGATTGCCAAAGAAGGCAAGCCGATCAAAGAGCAGATCGCCGCCATCTGCGACATCATCGACGGGCCCATCAGCGCCGAGGTCGTCTCCGTCGAAGCGAAGGCCATGATTGCAGACGGCCGCGACCTGGCCAAAATTCACAAGAACGTGGTCGTGAAGCTCCCGCTCATCCGCGACGGCATCGAAGCCTGTTCGGCGCTCAGCAAGGAAGGCATCCGCGTCAACGTGACGCTCTGCTTCTCCCCCGCGCAGGCGCTGCTCGCCGCCAAAGCCGGCGCATATTTCATCAGCCCCTTTGTCGGCCGTCTCGACGACATCGGCACCACCGGCATGGACCTTGTCCGCCAGATCGTCGCCATCTACGAAAATTACGACTACGAGACTCAGGTGCTCGCGGCTTCTCTGCGGGGTCCCCTGCACGTCGTGGAAGCGGCTCTCGCGGGAGCGCACATCGGCACGCTGCCGTTCAAGGTACTCGATTCGCTCTTCAACCATCCGCTGACCGATAAGGGTCTGGAGCAGTTCCTGAAGGATTACAACAAGGCTTTTGCGACGAAATAATGCCCGATACCTGGGCCTGGCTGGCGCGGCATGCCGAAAAAATCCGCTGGATCAGTTTCGGCGTCGGCGTCTTCGCGGCCGTCTCCGTGGCGGGGCTTCTCCTCTGGCGATTCTTTCGGCATCAGCCCTCGCCCGATGAAATCGAACGCCGCCGCCGCGACATGCTGCATCTCACCGGGAAAATCGGCGATGGCGAAATCCTCGACGTCGATGGTGTCGTCATCTTATATACGTACTCGGTTGGCGGCGTCGAATACACCGTCGGGCAGGATGCCTGTGCGATCGCATCTCTCCTGCCCCTGGACCGTATGCGAATGGTCGGACCCGCCTCCGTCCGCTTCGATCCGAAAAATCCACCCAACTCCATCGTCCTCTGCGAGGAATGGAGTGGCCTCCGCCTTCGCCCCCCATCGGATCGCGTTGGCTAAAATTGCTGTAGAAACAAAAAAGATGGCTCACCAGTTCACCACGTCATACATCGAAGATTCGCTCGCGGTCCTGCGCCAGTATAAAAAGATGGCCGAAGGCGCCATGGCGCAGGTCTCCGACGAACAGCTCTTCGCGACTCTCGACCGCGAAATGAATTCCATCGCCCTGATAGTCAAACACATAACCGGCAACATGAGATCGCGCTGGACGGACTTTCTGACCACCGACGGCGAAAAACCGGATCGCGACCGCGACAACGAATTCATCGCCCCGCCCGCGACCCGTGAAGCTCTGCTCGAACTCTGGGAAAACGGCTGGAAACTGGTCTTCGCCGCGATCGAACCGCTTACCGATGCCGACCTCGGCCGCACCGTCACCATCCGTGGCGAAGCGCACTCCGTCATGCAGGCCATCAACCGCCAGATTGCGCATTACGCTGGCCACATCGGCCAGATTGTGTTCCTCGCGAAACACTTATCCGGAGAAAAATGGAAATCGCTGACCATCCCGAAGAAACCCGTCCAGTAGGCGAAATCGGTTAACGTACCATGATCTAACTATAGTTAACACCCCGTTTTTCGACGCTGCCATTGGTTAGATTCACGCTATACTCATTTTGCAACGATGCTGACACCGCCCACGCTGTCCGGAGCCGCCCAGGTCCTTCTCGGGATTCTGACGCTGGTGGCTGCGGGTTATGACATCCGCTATCGCCGCATACCGAACTGGTTGGTGCTGGCCGGTATCGTTACAGGTTTCGCGTGGAACCTTTATTCCTCCGGCTGGTCCGGGCTCGGTCACGCGGCGGCCGGGCTCGGGCTGGGCTTCGCTCTCTATTTTCCGCTGTATCTACTGCGCGCGCGGGGTGCCGGCGACGTCAAACTGCTCGCCGCCGTAGGAGCCATCGTCGGACCCGGTAATTGTTTCTGGGTATTTATTCTCACCGCTCTGTTAGGCGGAGTAATTGCAATGGTTGTGCTGTTGTTGCGTGGCCGTGTCCGCCATACGTTTTTCAACCTCTCATTCATCATGAGCGATCTGGCAAAGCTCCGCGCCCCTTACAAGAGCAGCGACGAACTGGATGTAACCACCGCCAAAGGCATGCGTCTCCCTCACGGGGCGATGATTGCCGTCGGCGCGGCAGCCTTTATTGCCATGGCTGAACTCAGAATCAGGATAGGTGCGTGATGCTCGTCATTCAGGTTTTCGTCTACTTACAGATTCTGGATTTCCTGACCACCATGGTGGGATTTAAGCTCGGCGCCCATGAAGCCAGCCCGTTCATCGCCAAACTGATTCATGTCTCCTCACCTGCGGTCGGCGTTGCCGCCTCCAAGGCGGTCGGCCTCGCCCTGGCCGGTGTGTGCGTCGCCACCAACCGAGCCAAATTGCTCTCGCTGGCCAACTATTGGTATGCCGCGCTGATCGTCTGGAACCTTTCGATGATCCTGTCGGCTTCGGTCAAAATCGTCCACTAACGACTGGCACCCAGCTCCGCCCGAACCGGGCGCACCAAACCCTGCACGCCACCCGTCGAACCCCGCGACCCCAAACGTTATATGATGAGGTCGATCCGGGTTTTCCCGCAAAGCAGGTTTCTGCCATGAGCCATAACTTCTCCAGACGGTACTTCTTCTACGGTTCGCTCCTCGCCGGCGCCATCCCGAAGGGCGGCTTCGGCTCCACGCCATCCCTCTCCGCCGCAGGCTACAAATCTCCCAACGAGAAACTCAACATCGCCTCCATCGGCTCCGGCGGCAAAGCCTCCAGCGATATCGACGGCTGCAAAATGGAAAACATCGTCGCCCTCTGCGATGTCGACGACAAGCGCGCCGCCGACAAATACAAGCAGTATCCCGACGTCCCCAAGTTCAAAGACTTCCGCAAAATGCTCGACGCCCAGGGCAAAGATATCGACGCCTGCATCGTCACCATTCCCGACTTCATGCACGCCACCGCCGCCGTCGCCTGCATGGAACGCGGCAAGCACGTCTACGTTCAGAAGCCGCTCGTCCACACCATCGAAGAAGCCCGCCTGATGCTCGCGACCGCGCAGAAATACAAGGTCGCCACCCAGATGGGCAACCAGGGCTATTCCAACGAAGGCACCCGTCAGGCCGCTGAAATCGTCTGGTCCGGCCAGCTCGGCAACATCACCGAAGTTCACGCCTGGACCGACCGCCCCTGGTGGCCTCAGGGACTCACCGAAATTCCCCCTCCCAACGACCCCCCCGCCACTCTCGACTGGAACCTCTGGCAGGGGGCATCCAAAAAGCGTCCCTACACCACCGGCGGCCCTGGCTATCCCAATCAATACGGAAATTTCTACCAGCCTTTCAACTGGCGCGGCTTTTTCGATTTCGGCTGCGGCGCCATCGGCGACATGGCCTGCCACATTCTCGGGGCACCGAATCTCGCCCTGCGCCTCGGCTCCCCCACCAGCGTCGAATGCATCCTGAAAGAGGGAGCCAGCCCCTTCATGTATCCGAAGAAGTCCGTCCTCCGTTACGATTTCCCCGCGCGCGGCGATATGCCCCCCGTGAAAATCTTCTGGCATGACGGTATGAAGGCCGCCCCGGTGGTTGATGGCGTTCCCGCCGGCGAACTGCTCGGCGATCTTCCCTCCATCCCGCGCAAGCCAGGCACTCCCCGTCCGCCCGCGCCCCCGCGTACCGGCTTCGTCGGCGGCGTTTTCAACTGGGATGCCTTCCAGGCCGCCCGTTCTCCCGAAGCCAAAGCTCCGGATCCCAACGGCAGCCTCTTCATTGGCGACAAAGGCATGATGACCACCGGCACCTACGGTGAACAGACCCGCCTGATTCCCGCCGAAGAGAAGATGGAAAACTACAAATTCCCCGAGCCGCTCCTCACCCGCTCGCCCGGTCATTATCAGGACTGGATCCGCGCCTGCAAAGGTGGCGACCCCGCCTGTTCCAACTTCAACGTCGCCGTGCCCTTCGTCGAATGGATGCTGCTCGGCGTCATCGCCCAGCGCGTGGAAGGCAAGCTCGAATGGGATGCCGAAAAGGGCGCGTTCTCAAACAACAAAGACGCCAACGAGTACCTGAAGCCACCCTTCAAAGTCGGTTAGCGCGGGCGGGACAGAAGTTTGGTTCTTCCAGTGCCACATTGACCAGTCGGTGTGGGGCAGGCGGTTCCGCCCATAAGCGCTAACTTGAGGGCAAAATTGTTTCCGCGTCGCGGCCGAAGCTGGCGGGATTCGCGGGGCTCTGCGAGTTCACTTCGAGGTATACGGTGTTTCCCGGCAAGCCGACTTCAGGAAGCCCCGCCTGCTGCTGGATGTCGTAGAGTGAGACCAGGCTGAACTCTGTTATGCCGACACTCAGTATCTTCTTCGGAATCGTCATCCGAATGTATTATGACGATCACCCGCCGCCCTTCCACGGAATATACGGCGAGCACGCGATATACGGCGAGCATGAAGCGAAAATCGGGATCGAAACGATGGAAATCATTGAGGGAAAGTTGCCGCGGCGGGCCCTTGGGCTGATTCTCGACTGGGCCGAACTTCATCAGCAGGAGTTGCGCGATAATTGGATCAGGGGGCAGGAACACGAGGCGCTCTCCTCTATCGCGCCGCTGGAGTAGAAAATGAAATGAATTGTGCGCGTGAGCGCGGGTCAGGGTTACACGCTTAAAGTGCTGTTTGACGATGGCAGGAGCGGAGAGGTTGATCTGTCCGCAAGGCTCTTCGGGACGGTTTTTGAACCCCTTCGCGATCCGCTTCTGTTCGCGCAGGTTCGGGTAGACGAGTATGGCGCCGTGTGCTGGCCCAATGGTGCGGATCTTGCGCCCGACGCACTGTACCGGACCATTTCTTCGCAGGTTGAGCCAAGCGTGCTCGCGTCGTAATCTGCCGGGCTAAAATTACTCATCCTCAGTCCGATTTGTTGCCTGCCAGTTGACGCAGCGTTCACGAACCGAACGTGAAGTCGGCAGGTTGTGTGTGGAAGGGCTCGAGTCCGATTTCTCCAAAAGCGCGGAACGCGCGTTTTACGGACATGTGTGATCAGCGGCCACAAGCCGACTTAGGGGGACCGATCTGCTTCAAACGCTGACGATTGCTGACCATTTGGTGCATCGCGGGTCCTCTTATGTGGTATATTTCACCGTGGTGAGGAGGACGCTATGCGGAAAAGTGGCGGCAACATGATCCAGGTACCGCGAGAGATAATCTCCGGCATGATGTTTGCGTTGGTCCCCGGCTTCTTT
>Ga0182024_10000253_pt1 | contig 132673 bp, 134 predicted proteins | sample P32metaG_FD_120480 | JGI IMG/M metagenome (GOLD analysis project Ga0182024, IMG submission 120480) | Permafrost microbial communities from Stordalen Mire, Sweden - P3-2 metaG (Illumina Assembly) | ecosystem: Environmental > Terrestrial > Soil > Wetlands > Permafrost | place: Sweden: Stordalen... | reverse complement strand
GCCGACGCCGCGGACCACCGGTCCGACCACGTCGAGCGGGTACATGCATCCGCCGAGCATCCCGCCCACGATGCCGAGCACCACGGCCAGTGAGATCGCCTGCTCCTCGGTGCGCGAGCGCATACTCACCAGCGCGGCGGCGCCGGCGTAGGCGAGCGACAGGGTGGCCAGGACGAGGAAGACGCCGAGAAGATCACCCCAGTGCACGCCGAAGATCAGTCGCCCGACCAGAAGGAGTCCGACGCACTGCACGGCGGCGACGCAGAGGCTCGTCGCGATCAGGGCCGCCACCACCGACCGCCGGCGCACCGGCGCCGCGGCGAGCCGGTTCATCAGCCCGAGCCGGCGTGACTCCACGACACCCGAGGACAGGAGCAGCACCGTGATGCCCAGGAAGAGGACGAGGTCGGCCGGTGCGACATAGGAGAAGGGGCTCAGCGCAGCGGGCACCGCAGTGTGGGCGAGGGTGACATCGGTCACCGTCGTGTGCGTGCCCTCGGCCGCCATGAGGTCGAGGAGGGCCACGACATCGGTGCGGGCCTGTATGGCGCTGGTCGAGGCCGACTCGCTCACGAAGTCGACGCGCTGCGTCCCCGGCGGCGCCGGCAGCCGGATGAGCCCGGCCACCACCCGTCCGCGCAGGATGTCGTCGCCCAGCTGGGCCCGGTTGGGCTCGAGACGCACCTTGAGATCGCCGGTGCTCTGGACGAGGTGGACCAGGCGGGCGGACGGATGGACGAGCCCGACGGGCTCCTTGGGGCTCCCGGCCAACAGGCCCGTGACGAGAATGAAGAGAACCGGGAACGCCGTGGCGACGAAGAGCAGGCGGCGGTCGCCGACGGCGCGGCGCAGGTTGACCCGGATGATCGGGATCACGGCGTCACCATCCGGCGCACCCTGGCCATGGCCAGCCCACCGGTGACGAGGGCGATCAGGCAGAGGACGAGAAACGGCCCGACGATCGACGACGCCGGGTCCCGCAAGAGCGCCAGGCGCCCGAACCCGACCAGGGCCCATCCGTTCGGCGTCCCGAGGCTGAGCACCTGGAGAGCCTCGGGCAACGCGCCGGGCGGGAGCAGGTTGCCCCCCAGCAACGCCAGGACGAGGCCGACCACCAGGGAGGCCGCGAACGCCTCCTGAGGCGTCCGGGCGAACGAGGTCAGGAAGGCGCCGAGGCCGCACATGGCGGCGGTGGCCCCGACGCACATCATGAGCACACCGAGCGGGGCGCCCCAGTTGGCCCCGAAGGCAGCCGCGGTGACGCCCCAGACGATGAGGATGGACGCCAGCCCCGTGATGCCGATGGCCAGGAGCTTCCCCCAGACGATGGCGCTCGGCCGGATGGGCGCGGCGGCCAGACGGGTGAGCGTCCCGGTCGAGCGCTCCATGAGGAGGGAGCGCATCCCGAGGCCGCTCCCGATGAACAGGAACACCACGGCGATCGACGGCGCGAAGTAGTCGAGCACTGCCTTGCCGCCGTTGCCCAACGTGCTCGCCGTGACCGAGATGGCTGCCCGGTCGGTCGCCGTCCCGGTCTGCAGGCGGCCGGCGTAGAGCCGGCTCGCCAGGCCCGCTGCCAGCGACTCGGCGTACTCCTGCCCGATCAACGCGTCGGCCCGGTCCACAATGTCGAACCCGGGCGAGGGTGTGGCGCCCGGCGCCACCATCGGAATCAGCAGATGCGACAGCGTGTGGTGGCCCCGGCGGAGGACCACGCCACCGGCCAGGCTGCCGTCGGCCACGTCGCGCTGCAGCGTCGACTCTCCGGGGACGGGCCGCACGACGACGTTGCTCGGAAATTGGCTGGCGTGGACGGCCGCTCGCAGGAGCGCCGGTGAAGCCCCCGACACCCCGATCGGGACGGCGGCGGTGGAGGAGTTTCCGGCGAAGGCGAAGCCGAGAATGGCGGCGATGGCGAGGGGTGCCACCAGGCAGGTGATCACGGCTGAACGGTCGCGCACCCGCCGGCGCAGTTCGTTGAAGGTGATGACGAACCCGGTCAGCCGCAGTGCTCCTGACCCTGGCGCCCTGTCCCCACCCGGAAAAACTAGCCTTGCCGGTCGTGATCACGCTGGAGCCAGTGGGAGTCGTCGTCGGCGGCCGGTCCCAGGCGATCGACGACGACTGGGGCGCCGTCGAGGCCGTCATCCGCCTCGACGGCGCGCAGTTCGGTCCCGACGCGGTGGCCGGCCTCACGGTCTTCTCCCACCTGGTGGTCGTCTTCCAATTCCATCGGGTCGATCCGGCCGCCGTGCACTCGGGTGCGCGCCGGCCCCGGGGGAACCCGGACTGGCCCGAGGTCGGCATGTTCGCCCAGCGGGCCAAGATGCGGCCCAATCGCCTCGGCGTCTCCACGTGCCGATTGCTCGCGGTCGATGGCATCGACCTGCACGTGCAGGGACTCGATGCCATCGACGGATCGCCGGTGCTCGACGTCAAACCCTTCATGCAGGAGTTCGAGCCGCCGGTCGCCGACGTGCGGCAACCTGCGTGGTCCACCGAGTTGATGCGCGGCTACTACTGAGCATGTCGTCCTGGCGCCAACCGGCGTGCACCGGCATGTAGCTTGCCCGGGTGCCTTCTCCGAACATCCTCGTGATCATGACGGACGAGGAGCGCTACCCGCCTCCGTACGAGGGCGAGTCGCTGGCGCGCTTTCGCCGGGAGCAGCTCGGCGCGCGCCAGTCCATTCGGGACGGCGGCCTCGAATTCCACCGGCACTACGCCGGATCGACGGCGTGCCTGCCCAGCCGGACCACGCTGTTCACGGGCCAGTATCCGTCACTGCACGGCGGGACGAACACCGACGGCATGGCGAAGAAGGCCAACGACCCGTCCATGGGATGGCTCGACCCCAACTCGGTGCCGACACTCGGCGACTGGTTCCGCGCCGGCGGCTACGAGACGCACTACCGGGGCAAGTGGCACGTGTCGCACGCCGATCTCTCCATCCCGGGCACGCACGAGGGCCTGATGGCGTCGGACGAGAGGGGGAACCCGATCCCCGAGGCGGTGGCGGCCTACAAGGGGGCCGACCGCCTCGATCCCTACGGCTTCTCGGGCTGGATCGGCCGCGAACCGCACGGTGCGGCCAAGGCCGACTGCGGCACGGTGCGCGACGGCGTGTTCGCCGAGCAGGTCGTCGAGCTCTTCGGCGAGCTGGCCGGGGCCCGGCGCGACGGGCCGTGGTTGGCCGTCGCCTCCTTCGTCAACCCGCACGACATCGCATTCAACGGCTGGGCCTGGGAGAACCTGCTCGGCTACCCGCCGGTCGACGACGACACCATGCCCGCCATTGCCGAGGCGCCCTCGCAGTCCGACTCCTTTGCCGGGCGGCCCGCCTGCCAGGAGGCGTTCGTCAAGGCGTGGCCCGCCATGCTCTACGAGCAGTCCACCGACGAGGCCTACCGGCGCCTCTACTACTACCTGCACAAGCTGGTCGACGGGGCCATCGCCCGCATCCTCGAGTCCTTGGAGCAGTCGGGCATGGCCGAGGAGACCGTGGTCGTGTTCACCTCCGACCACGGTGATCTGGTGGGCGCCCACGGCGGCCTGATGCAGAAGTGGTACAACGCCTATGACGAAGCGATCCGCGTCCCACTCCTGGTGCGCGGGCCCGGCATCGTGGCGGCGCCCGAAGGCGTCCACACGCCGACCAGCCATGTCGATCTGCTGCCGACCCTGCTCGGTCTGGCCGGGATCGACGTCGAGCGAGCTGCGGCCACCGTCGCTGTCGAGCACGACGAGACCCAGCCGTTCCCGGGTCGCGACCTCAGCCCGGTCCTCCGCGGATCCGTGACGCCCGACGCCATGGCGGAACCCCTGTATTTCATGACCGAGGACGACGTCGGCCGGGGCCTCTCACCCACGAGCATCGTGAGCGGCCGGGCGTACGAGCCCGTGCCGTATCCCTCGCACGTCGAGTCCGTGATCACTCCATGGCCGACCGACGCCGACGGCGGGGCCGAGCTGTGGAAGCTCAACCACTACTACGAGCGCCTCGACGAGTTCGACCAGGCGCACGGGCTGCCGCCGCATCCGTTCGTCCCTACGCCGGCGGAGGCCGCGTGGGAGCTGCACAACCTGACGGCAGATCCCGAGGAACGCCAGAACCGGGCGATGGATGCCCCGGACGTGTTGCGGGACCTGCAGGGCATTCTGGACGAGCAGCGCGAGCGCAAGCGCCGGCTGCCCCAGCTCCGGAACCGGCCGGCCTGACGCCCTCTGCGCCGGCCTGCTCAGTCGAAGTTCGGCCGCCGGTCCCGGGTGCGCTTGAGCTCGAAGAAGCCGTCGGTCGCCGTGCACAGCAGCACGCCGTCCCACAGCCGGCCGGCCGCCTCGCCCTTGGGGGCCGGCGTGACCACGGGGCCGAAGATGGCCGTCCCGTTGTAGTGGATCACCGGCGTGCCCACGTCGTCGCCCACGGGGTCCATGCCGGCGCGGTGCGACGCCTCGAGCGCGGCGTCGAACTCGTCGGAGGTGGCCGCGTCGGCCAGTGAGGCCGGCAGGCCGAGCTCGGCCAGCGCTTCGGCGATGACGGTCTCGGCCTCGCCTTCGGCCCGCCCCCGCTGCTCGAGGTGGAAGCGGCCCCCGATCGCCGTGTAGAGGGGGAGGAGGATCTCGCTGCCCTTCATCTGCTCCGCCGCGATGCAGACGCGCACCGGGCCTTTGGCCCGGGCCATGCGCTCCTTGTATTTGTCCGAGAGCTCGGAGCGGCCGGCGTTCAAGATGGCGAGCGACATCACGTGCCACTCGGTGTGGATGTCGCGTACCTGCTCGACCCGGAGCATCCAGCGCGAGGTGATCCAGGCCCACGGGCACAGCGGGTCGAACCAGAAGTCAGCAGTGTCGGTCATGGAATACCTCCGTCGACGCGCAGGATGGCACCGGTCGTGTACGAGGAGGCGTCGGTGGCGAAGTAGAGCGCGGCGCCGACGATCTCGTCGGGCTCGCCCGCCCGCCCCAGGGCGTGGTGGGGCATGCCGTGCTCCAGGGTGGCCGGGTCCCACGCCTTGGCGATGTCGGTGAGGAACGGGCCCGCCATGATGCAGTTGACCCGCACCGACGGTCCGAACGCCTTGGCGAAGCCCTCGGTCAGCGTGTTCAGCCCCGCCTTGGCGGCGTCGTAGGGCAGCATGCCCGGGGCGGGGCGGAGGGAGCCGGTGCTCGAGACGTTGATGATGCACCCACCATATGGGCCGTGCGCCATCCTCGTGCCGACCAGCGCCGTGAGCCGGAACGGGCCTTTGAGGTTGACCCCGAGCACCTTGTCCCACAGCTCTTCGGTCACCGAGGTGAGGTCGGGGTAGAGGGGTGACATACCGGCGTTGTTGACCAAGACGTCGACGCGGCCGAAGGCGGCGTAGGCCTGCTCCACCAGGCCGTCGATCTCGTCCCAGTGCCCGATGTGGCAGGCCACCGCGAGGGCGCGGCGGCCCATGGCCTCGACTTCGGACGCCACCGCCTCGCAGGCGTCGAGCTTGCGGCTGGTGATGACGACGTCGGCCCCGGCCTCGGCGAAGGCGAGCACCATGGAGCGGCCCAGCCCGCGGCTGCCGCCGGTGACCAGCGCCACCTTGCCCGACAGCGGTCCGTCCGTCACGACAGCAACGCGGCGACGGCGTGTGTCACGGCCTTGCCCATCGGGATATGGAGGGACTCGTTGGGCCCGTGGGCGTTGGAGTGCGGCCCGAGGACACCGGTCGCCACGAACTGCGTGCCGGGGAACCCGCGCTGCAGGTCGGCGAGGAACGGGATGGAGCCGCCCTCGCCGACGAAGCCCGGCTCGCGCCCGAAGCGCTCCCTCGAGACGGCCGAGAGCGTCGCCGCGATGCCCGGCTCCAGCGGGGGAGCGATCCACCCGTCGGCCGCCGCCTCCATGTCTATGGTCACGTGCGCCCCTTCGTCGGTCCGGATGGCCGAGATCAGGGCATCGGTCGCCACCTGCGCATCGACGTCGGGGGGGAGCCGGAGCGAGAACTTGAGCGTCGTCGACGGCCGCAGCACGTTGCCCCCGTCCTGGGGCTTGGGGAGCCCGTCGGCGCCCGTGACCTCCAGGGCGGCGCCCCAGGTGCGGGCCACGAGGCGATCGACAGGGTCGGGCGTGAGCAGGTGAAGCCCGTCGACGACGGGTGCGGCGCTGTCGGGGAACTCGGCCGCCAGTGCGGTGAGGTTGGCCCGGTGCGCGTCGGGGATCCCCGCCCCCTGCAATTCCGGCAGGAGGATGCGGCCGTTCACCTCGTCCTCTATCTGCGACAACATGCGGCGCAGGATGCGGAACGAGGACGGGACCACGCCGCCGCCCTGCCCGCTGTGGATGCCCTCGGTCAGTACGTCGACCTTCACCGTGGCGACCAGGTTGCCCCGGAGCGACGACGTCAACCACAAGCGGTCGTAGCTGAGCCCGCCCGAATCGAGGCAGATGACGAGCCGGGGCGTGCCGATGCGGTCCTTGAGGTTCTCCAGGTGCGTTGCCAGGTCGGGGCTGCCGCTCTCCTCGCTCGCCTCAATGAGGACGAGCACGCGGCCCTGGCCGCCGCCCGCCACCACCAGACCCGTCACGGCGGCGAACGTCGCGTAGCCGTCGTCGGCCGTCCCTCGCCCGTAGAGGAGGTCGCCTTCGCGCACCGGCTCCCAGGGCCCGAGTCCGCTGCGCCATTCGCCGAGCGGCGGCTGCTTGTCCATGTGGCCGTACACGACCACGGGATCGCCCGTGCCGCCGTTGTCGATCAGCAGTAGGGGGGTGCGGCCCGGGAGCGTGATGATCTCGACCGTCAGCGCGGGGTCCTGGTCGTGCGCCCACGCCGCCAGCAGTTCGGCCGCCGCCGCGATGGCGCCGCGCTCCTCCCAGTCCGGGTCGAAGGCGGGGGAGAGGCACGGGATGCGGGTGTACTCGCTCAGGGCGGGGAGGATCCGCTCCTCCCAGGCGGCGTCGATGTCGATGGCGTGGCCGACGCCGCTCACGATGCGGTGATCTCGGCCAGCCGGTCCAGCGTCTTGGACATGGACGCGGCCGTGTGCTGGCCGATCTTCGGATTCTTCAAGAAGAACGCCTGCTTGTCCTGGCTGAGGTCCCACGACTCGGTCACCTTGGTCCCGCCGTCCACCGGTTCGAACGCGTAGCGCCAGATGCGGCCGCCGAGGAAGCGCCCGAGCGGGCCCGACAGCACGGTCTGCCAGGCGATGCGGCGGTCCTGCTCGAACTCAATGACGGTATTGGTGACCGTGTAGGGCACGCCCATCTTCATCGACATGCCGAAGGTCGACCCGAGGGACAGGTGCCGGGCTGCACCCTCCTTCGCCTTGACCAACTGGCCCGAGCCGTCGATCTCGGGATGGCGCGTGGCGTCGGCCACCACGGCGAAGAGGGATGCGGCCGGCGCGTCGATCACCCGGTCCACGCTGACGACGGTCTGCTGCGAGCTTTGTGCCATGGACGACCTCCGGTTCGGCGACTCGGGGGGAGACTAGATGGCGTGCGTGACCAGGTCGCCCAGCTGCACCCACTCCAGGGTGGCGGCGTGCGTCGAGGCCAGGACGACCGAGGGTGCCATGCCCGCCTCGAACGCCTCCTGCCAGCGGGCCGCGCACAGGCACCACTGGTCCCCGGGCTGCAGGCCGGCAAAGCCGAACTCGGGGTGCGGCGTCGACAGGTCGTTGCCGACCGACGCCGAGAAGGCCAGGAAGTCGGCGGTGACCCGGGTGCAGACCGTGTGCACACCGAAGTCCTCGGCCCCGGTGTTGCAGCAGCCGTCCCGGTAGAACCCGGTGACCGGGTCGAAGTTACAAGGCTCGAGAGCTTCACCGAGGACGTTCTGGGCCATGGCCCATTTGACCACGGCCGGGGCCGGGCGCCCCAAACGGGCTGGGTCAGGGTCCCGAGACCGGGGTGCCGCCGAAACGGTCGACCCAGGCGAAGGAGCTGACCGGCGCGCGCCGCAACCGGCGCGGCGCCGTGACCGGGCGGCCGAGCGCCACGAGGGCGGCCACCGCCACCGTGGGGGGAATGCCGAACAGCGCGCGCACGTCGTCCTCCTGCCGCACCGGCATGGTGGTCATCACACCGCCGAGGCCCTCGGTCCGGGCGGCGAGCAGCAGGCTCCAGACGAAGGGGTAGATGGAAGCGCCACCGGCCAGCGTGTAGCGGGGCAGGTCGCGATCGACCGCGGCGAGCGCGGCCAGGTCGGCCAGGATGAGGAGGAGGGCGGGCGCGGTATCGAGCGTCTCGGCGAAGCCGGGTGAGGCCGCGCCGGCCTCGGCGAAGGGCGCGGCGTTGGCGATCGCGGCCGCCTCGGCCTCACGGTCGGTCACCGGCGCCCAGGGCACCAGGCCGGCCGAGAGCATGGCCAGGTACTCGTACCAACCGCTCAGGTAGAGGTCGCGCAACGCCACGCGGGCGGCGGGGTCCTTCACGACGATGACCCGCCAGCCCTGCCGGTTGCCGCCGCTCGGTGCAAAGCGGGCCGTGTCGAGGAGTCGGGCGAGCACCTCGTCACCGACTGGCTCGGGATGGAACTGGCGGGCCGCACCGGTGCTGCGCAGCGTGTCGACGAGGTCCAGGTCCACGGGTGGCCCACCGTAGCGGCCGGAGGGCGCGGTGGGTAAGAGTGCGGGTGTGCCGCTCCGCCCGCTCTCCCGCTGGCCGCTCGTCGTGGCGCCCATGGCCGGCGGGCCGTCGACGGTCGACCTGGTGGTGGCGAGCGCCGGGGCGGGAGCGCTGGGCTTCCTGGCCGGCGGCTACAAGACGGGATCCGCTCTGGCCGACGACATGGCGGCCGTCCGGGCTGCCGGCGTCGAAACCTTCGGCGTGAACCTGTTCGTCCCGGGCGTGCCGACGGTGGACCCCGCGGGTCTGGCCGCGTATCTCGCCCAGTTGGAGCCCGACGCAGCCGCCCTCGGGGTGACGCTCGGCGAGGCGACGTGGGACGACGACGACTACCCCGCCAAGCTCCATGCTGTCCTGGCCGCGCCGCCTGCCGCCGTCAGCTTCACCTTCGGGATCCCCTCGGCCGACGTGATTCGGCCGTTGCAGGCAGCAGGGTCCGCCGTCGTGCTCACCGTGACGACGCCGGAGGAGGCCGAGGTGGCCCTGCGGGCGGGGCCCGACGCGCTGGCTCTGCAGGGTGCTGAGGCCGGGGCCCACCGCGGCAGCCTGGCCAATACCGACCGGGCGGATCAGGACCGGCCCGTGCGGGCCTTGCTCGCCGCCGTCCGCCGGCGCACCCTGGTGCCGCTCGTGGCCGCCGGCGGGGTAGGTAGTCCCGAGGACGTGGCCGATCTGCTGGCCCGGGGGGCGGACCTGGTCCAGGCGGGCACGGCGTTCCTGCGCTGTCCGGAGAGCGGCGCGCCGGAGGCGCAGAAGGAGGCGCTCGCCGCGGGCTCGTTGACGAGGACCGCCGTCACACGCGCCTTCAGCGGCCGGCGGGCCCGCGCCCTCGTCAACGCCATGCTGGCGGACCATCCCGGGGCGCCGGCGGCCTACCCCGAGATCAACAACGCCACCCGACCGCTGCGCGCCGCGGCCGCCCGCGCCGGTGCCCTGCACCACATGAGCCTGTACGCGGGGACCGGGTTCGGCCGAGCCAGGACGCGGCCGGCAGCCGAGGTCGTCGGGTGGCTGGTGTCAGGATTGCGCAGGTGAGCAGCGGGCGCCAGAAGAAGACGATCGAGTTCACGCCGCCCGATGTCGCGGCCGTCGCAGACGCGCTGCGGACGTTGCGCGCCGCCGGCAGCGGTTGGGTCAACCTTCTGCCCGGGATCGACGAGGAGGCGTCCGACGTGCACCCGAGGGCGGGGCTGTTCGCGTTCTTCGGCAACAACGCGGCGCCGGTGACCATGACGACGCTGATGCCGCCCAAGAAGGATCGAAGCGAGACCGAAGGGTTGACGGTCGGCATCATGCATCCGACCGGCGGGAAGGCCGTGGCACGACTGGCGGAGGCCGGCGTGACGTTGCCCGTCGGATGGGTGGTGCGCCAGGACCATGCCCGGCGGGGCCTGCTGGTACGGACGCCGGTGGCCGTCAAAGAGCCCGACGTCCTGTCCTGGTCCGTGCGCGCCGGCACCGCCCTGTGCCGGGCCGAGATGACGGGCCGCTGGCGTGCCGAGGTCTACCTTCCGTAGATGGCAACGGGAGCGACGCGCGACGACGCCGCACTCAGGGCGGGTTTGGCCCGCTGGGTCACGGCCCATCCGGACATCGTGCGGGGACTGGCCGGTGGCGGTGGCGGGTCCGGGGAGGCCGAGCTGCTCGGGCTTGCGCGTACCCAGGGCGGCCAGGCCAACGAGACCGTCCTCGTCGACCTCGGCCCCTCGCATCCGGGAATGGTGGTGCGCTTGCCGCCGCTCGAGCCCACGTTCCCGGACTACGACCTTGGCCCGCAGGCGCTGGTGCAGAACGCCGTCGCTGCATCGGGCGTGCCCGCGCCCGCACCGGCGGTGTCCGTGACCGATCCCGAGTGGATCGGCTCGTCCTTCCTGGCCATGCCGCGTGTGGTGGGCGACATTCCCGGGCCGGCGCCGTTCTTCGATCCCTACGTGCGTGACGCCGGGCCCGCGCTCCAACGCGTCATGCACGACCGCCTCATTGACGCGGTCGCCGACATTCATGCCGTCGACTGGGAAGCGAACGATCTGGGGTCGGCGTTGCCGGGTGTGCGGCTCCGGGACGCGGTGGAACGTTGGGTCGGCTATGTGGAGTGGTCCTCGGAGGGCGACCCGCTGCCGGCGCTGGAACAGGCCCTCGATTGGTGCGTTCGCCATGTGCCGGGGGAGCGCGCCGCCGTCCTGCTGTGGGGTGATGTCCGCATGGGCAACCTCGTCTTCGATCCCGAGCGCCGCCTCACCGCGGTGCTCGATTGGGACTTGGCCTCGCTCGGCCCCCGTGAAATGGATCTCGGCTGGCACTTCGGCCTCGAATTCATGATGGAGGAGTTGTTCGGAGGACGGCTTCCCGGATTTCCCGGCCCCGCCGAGGCGTTGGAGCGCTACGAGCGACGCAGTGGGTACGAAGTGAGAGATCTCGCCTGGCACGAGGTGTTCGCCCTGGTGCGTGCCCTGGCCATCAACGACCGCCACCAGCGCATCACCGGCGAGGCGCGCCGGCGCGAGAACCCGATGGGGGACATCCTGCTGGCGCGCCTGGAGGCCGCCGCCGAAGCCGGGTGACGTGCCCATCACGCCCGCCTTGGCGAACCCCTCGCAGAGCGTGCCCCTGGCTCGGGCGCGCGCCGCGCGGCACAGTACGCTCGCACCGTGTCCGGGGACCAGCGGGGCCAGTTCGACCTCAGCGAGATCGACCCCCGCGATGCTGCGTTCTTCCTCCGGGGTGACTACTACGACGTCTTGGCGGTGCTGCGTTCCGAGTCCCCGGTCCACGAGTGTGCCCCCGGCCTTTGGGCGGTCAGCCGCTACGAGGACATCCGCAATCTGAGCCGCGACCCGGGTCACTTCTGCTCGGGACAGGGCGCGTTGGTCAACGACCCGATGCGGGGGAGCGAGGCTCCGATGTCGGCGCGCTCCATCCTCCACATGGATCCCCCCGAGCATGCCGTCTTCCGGGGCCTGGTCAACCGTCGGTTCACGCCGCGGGCCATGTCGGGCTTGGCCGGGTCGATCCGCAAGAGCGCCTCGACGTTGCTCGACGCCGCCGACCCCCGCGGCGAGATCGATTTCGTCGCCGACCTCGCGGCACCATTCCCGTTGATCGTGATCGCGGAGCTCCTCGGGATCGACGAGTCGGACCGGGAGGACTTTCGCGGCTGGTCCGACGCCGCCATCGAATCGCCCGACCTGCCGGCCGACGAGACCATGGCGGCGCTCGGCGAGCTCTCCGGGTTCATCGTCGAGCACATCCGGTCCAAGCGCGAACGCCCGGGGGACGATCTGGTCTCGCTGCTCGTGGGCAGCGAAGTCGACGGATGCCCGCTCAGCAGGGAGGAACTGTTCATGTTTCTCCTGACGCTGCTGGTGGCGGGAAACGAGACCACCCGGACCCTGCTGTCGGGGACGGCGGTCGTCCTGCACGAGCACCCTGACCAACGCGCCGCCCTGGCTTCTGACGTGTCGTTGGTGCCCGGGGGAGTGGAGGAGTGCCTCCGTTGGGTCACGCCGGTCCATGCGTTCTGCCGCACCGCCACCGAGGACACCGTGGTGGCGGACACCGCGATCAGTGCCGGCGACTACCTCTGCATGCTGTACGCGTCGGGGAACCGGGACGAGCGGGTCTTCGGCGATGACGCGGCGCGGTTCGACGTGCGGCGAGCCGCCAATCCGATGCACGTCGCCTTCGGCTTTGGCGAGCACGTGTGTCTCGGGGCGAGCCTCGCCCGCCTGGAGGCAAGGATCTTCATGGAAGAGCTTCTCGGGCGCTTCCCGTCCTACGACATCACGGGTACGGCGGAGAGGGTGCGATCGACGACCGTGGCGGGGGTCAGGTCGCTCCCCGTCGTGCTGGCGCCCGCAGGCTGAGCCTCGCCGGCTCCAAGCAACACCGCCTGACGGAGCTCGTCGAGCAGCAGCTCGACCGCGGCGGCGTCGGCGCTGAGCCGAAGCCGTCCGTCGTGGCGCTCCGAGCGCACCAACCCGTTCTCCCGTAACACCTTGACGTGCATGCTCACGGTGGGTTGGGCCAGCCGGAAGAGCATCGCCAACTCGCCCACCGTGCTCGGTGCGCTCGCCAGCGAGTGCAGGAGCGCCAGACGGGTGGGATCGGCCACTGCCTTGAGCCGTCGCGCCACCGACTCGGTGCGAGCCCTGGCAACGACGTCACCCTGGCCGACGCCGGTTCCGATGATGACGAGCCCCGAGACCTCGATGTACAAGCTCGAGCCGAAGAACAGGCAGGGGACGAAGAGAAGCGGCTCTCCGGCCTCGACGTTGGCCAGGATCTCGGGCATCCGCTCCTCCAAGATGTCACAGCCCTTCGCTATGAATGACTCCAGTGATCGACCTCGCTCGTACTGCGCAATGAGGTGCCGCCCTGTTTCTTCCAGGATGGGCACGGCCTGTTGCCACATCTCGTCCACGGGTGCCCAGACCTCTTGGAGGAGGGCGAGGTACGAACGCAGGAGCTCGGGCGACTCCCGCAGCCGGCGAAAGCGGTCGAGGAAGATCTCCCGGTCCTCGGGACTCTCCGACGGCATGGCCAGATCGAGCCGGACCGTGGCCACCGCCTCCTCGAGGGCGGCCCACAGTTCGTCCGGGTCGGTCGCACTCATGGCCCCGGCGTGTTGGGCCAGAACCTGCATCTCGGTGAAGCAGGTCTCCTCCGAAGAATCGTTCCAGAAGGTCCGGACCCGGTCGGCGAGGTCTTCCCGGCCCTTGAACATCTCGGCCAGCTTCGGATATCGGGCCTGCATCGAGGGACGGGCGGCGACGGAGAGGAGCCAGGAGAGATCGGTTACCAGCGAAGGCGTGGCACTGACCGACTTCGTCCTGGGGCCTGTGGCCTCTTCAGTGAACATAGGCATACGTCTATATTAGAATATTCTTGAATTCATGTCAACTATCGGGTAGTGTTGAGATTCGTTGGGTGGGATTTGTGATTCGGCAACAACAGAAGCAAGTGAGGTGAACGGATGATCCAGACGAGGGCAGTGCAGGCGCAGGCCGACGCCCACCGGCGGGATCTGATGGTTTCGGCTGGACCGCGGCGAGTGAGCCACCGCGAGGCGGCGACGAGTCACTCCGCCACGGTGCACTGCTCGGCCACCGGACTCCCGGTACCCGGTGGCCGAGCAGTGCACCGAGCCGTGGCACCACGCCTCGGGGCCTGGTTGATCGAGTTCGGAACGAAGCTCGGAGGAGCGACGGTCCGCACGTCTTGAGCTCGGCCGTGCTCGGTCGCCGCCTTCCGGGCGGCCGGTCCGGCTCAGGGTTCGTGACATCGGCAAGAGTTGGGCATGCCGCCGCCCCGCAACGTCCTCTTCATCACGCTCGACCAGTGGCGCGGAGACTGCTTGTCCGCACTCGGTCATCCGGTCGTCGAGACGCCCACCCTGGACGCCTTGGCGAGCCGAGGGGTTCTGTTCGCCAACCACTGGGCCAACGCGGCGCCGTGCGGGCCATCGCGAGCGTGTCTCTACACCGGCACATACCAGCACCGCAATCGCTCCATTCTCAACGGGACTCCCTTGGACGCCCGGTTCACCAACGTCGCACTGTTGTCCCGTGAAGCGGGCTACGACCCAGTGCTCTTCGGGTACACGGATTCCTCCGTCGATCCGCGCACGGTCCCTGCCGACGACCCGAGACTGTTCAGCTACGAGGGCGTACTCCCGGGATTTCGCGCCCTGCTGGAGGATCCTTGGGAAAAGGGGAGTCCGGCGTGGGGACGTTGGCTCGCCGCGCAAGGCTTCGAGGTCCCGTCCAATCCGCATGATCTCTACCAGCCGATAGAGGGCTTCCCCGGAGCCAACGACCACGGTTCGACCTGGGCGCCGGCGCGCTTTCCCGTCGAGCTCTCCCAAACGAGCTTTGTGCGCCAAGCCGTCGTCGAGTGGTTGGAGCAAAACGGCGACGCTCCCTTCTTCGTCCATGCGTCCTTCATCCGGCCCCACCCGCCGCGCCGGAACCCGATCGGGTACCACGACCGCTATCCGGCCGAGGCGGTGGGACCGTTCGTCGGGTGCGCCACTCCGGAAGAAGAGGGTGCGATCCATCCATTGGGTGCGTTCGCCATGGCGACCCCCGCGGTGGGCGCGCCCAGAGAAGACCGGGAGCGCCGGCAGGTGCGGGCGACCTACTACGGAGCACAGAGCGAGGTCGACGATGGGTTGGCTCCGCTCTTCGAGTACCTCACGCGCAGCGGTTTGGCCGAGTCGACCCTTGTGGTGCTCACCAGCGACCATGGCGAGATGGGCGGCGATCATTGGCTGCTCGAGAAGCTCGGCTTCTGGGACGAGAGCTATCACGTGCCTCTGATCGTGGTGGACCCGCGCTCGGAGGCCGATGGGGCGCGAGGGAAAATCGTCGAGGCCGTGACCGAATCGGTCGACGTGCTGCCGACGATCTGTGACTTCATGGGAGTCGAGGTGCCCCTGCAGGCCGATGGCTGGTCGCTGGGTCCCTTCCTGCGCGGCGAGCCGGCCCCCGCCCACTGGCGCGACACGGCCCACTTCGAATGGAGCTTCTCGGACCCGGCCCACCTGGTGGCCGAACGGGCCTTCGGAATCCCGATGAGCCACTGCGCGCTGGCGGTGTCCCGCGGGCCGAAGTACAAGTACGTGCAGTTCGGGGCTGACGCCGCCCTGTTGCCTCCGTTGTTGTTCGATCTCTCCAGCGATCCGGAACAGAGACACAACCTCCTGGGCGAGGACGGTGCCGATGCCGGCGTCGCCGCCTGGGAGGCCACCAGGGAGTTGCTCCAGTGGCGGATGCGCACCGCGGAACGGACGCTGAGCAGCAGCTTCCTCGACCCGGAGCGTGGTCTCGTCGAAGCACGTGATACCTGGCGCTGAGGGCGCGTCGGTCGGCCGACGTTGTGGAATGCTGACGCCTGCTCGTCATGAGGAGGCTGTGCGCGGTGCCGGATATGCAGGGGAAGACCGTGGTCGTCACCGGTGGCAATTCCGGCATCGGGTTCGAGACGGCCGCTGCCCTGGCTTCCATGGGAGCCCGGGTGCTGGTCACGGCTCGGAACGCAGACAAGGGCCGTGCGGCGGTGGCGGCCATCACGCAACGGCTCCACGGTGAGGGCCAGGTCCAGCTCGTCGTCTTCGACCTGGCCGACCTGGCATCCGTCCGGCGGGGCGCGGCGGAGATCCTGGAGCAGGCGCCGAGGCTGGACGTGCTCGTCAACAACGCGGGCCTCGTGCTGACCGAGCGCGCCGAGACGGTGGACGGCTACGAGGCCACGTTCGCCATCAACCATCTCGGCCCATTCCTCCTGACGAACTTGCTGCTCGAACGCATCACGGCTTCGGCCCCGGCCCGGGTGGTGAACGTGGCGTCGACGGCCCACAACACGGCCCGCAAGGGGATCCCCTTCGATGATCTGCAGTCCACCGGGCGCTACCGGGGGATGCGGGTGTACGGCCAGTCCAAGCTGGCCAACATCTTGTTCACTTTGGAGCTGGCCCGGCGCTCAGCAGGCACGGGGGTCACGGCGAATTCGTTGCATCCGGGGACGGTGCGCACTGGTTACGGGGGCGACGGCGACGCGCGAGGGTTTCTGGCTTTCGGGATCAAGATCGCCAGCCCCTTCTTCCTCTCGCCGGCCAAGGGCGCCCGGACCTCCGTGTACCTGGCCTCGTCCTCCGAAGTGGAGGGCGTCAGCGGTGAGTACTTCGTCAAGTGCAAGCCGAGGACGCCCCGGCGCTGGGCCCAGGATCCCGAGGCGGCGAAGCGGTTATGGCAGGTGAGCGAGGAGCTCGTCGGCCTCGCTCCCGCCGGGAAGGTCTGACCGTGCGAGTGCTCGTGACGGGCGCGGCGCGCGCCATCGGGCGTGCCACGGTCGAGGTATTGGCAGCGCGTGGTCACGACGTGGTGGCCACGGCACGGAACCCGGAACTGCTCGACGGGCTGCCGGCGGACCAGCTGCTGGCACTCGACGTCAGCGATGACACATCTGTGCACGCGGCCGTGGCGGCCGCAGGTGAGCTCGACGCCGTTGTCAACAACGCTGGGTTGCCCGGTTCCGGCCCGCTGGAGAGCTACCCGCTCGACTCCTTCAGCCGGGTGCTCGACGTGAACACCGTCGGCCCCTTGCGCATGGCCCAGGCCGTGGTGCCCCAGTGGCGCGAGCGCGGCAGCGGGATCCTGGTCAATGTCAGCTCGGTGCAGGGCAAGGTCGGCACGCCCCTGGAGGGCCCGTATGCGGCGTCGAAGCACGCCCTCGAAGCGCTGTCCGAGTCGCTCTACTTCGAGCTCGGCCACTTCGGGATCCGCGTGGTGATCATTGAGCCCGGGTACATCGCTCCGGGGATGAAGCACGGCGACGACCATCCGGGTCCGGCGGTCTACGCCGACCTGCATGCCCAATGGAGCGGCACCGCGAGCACCCTGACCGGTCCCGAGGGCCGGCCGGGACCCGAACTGGTGGGGAACGCAGTGGCTGATGCTTTGGAGGATCCGGCCACTCCGTTGCGGGTCGAGGTCGGTGACGACGCGACCATGGTGCTGCAACTGCGGCGGACGCTCGGTGACGCGGAGTTCGAGGCCACCATGCGCAACGCGCTTGGGCTCACGTGGTGAGGGGAGAAGCGGCATGGAGAAGTTGATGTATCTGACGTGGCTGGGTGAGAAGAGCACCCGGTCCGAAGTGGGCGAGGTCCTGCTCGGTCGGGTGGGGGAGGAACTGCTGTCGTTGGACCCCGTGGGCTTGACCATCGACGTCTGGGACCCCGAGAGCGATATCCCGGCTCCGGTCCCGACCCCGGAGGGTGAGACGCCGCTCCACGGGGTCGTCTCGCTGTGGGTGGACTCGATCGAACAGCGGGCCCCGTTCGAGGAGGTCCTCGAAGCCGTCGCCGTGCGCCTGGCCGGCTATTCCGTCGTCGAGTCCCTCTATCGCGACTACGGCGGGAACCAGTGGGCGGCACCGCGCTCGTGGCCCGACGGGGAGCGATCGCCCGGTGTCCTCACGGTGGCCCTGCTGCAGCAGCACCCCGATCAGAGCTTCGACGAGTGGATCACGCGCTGGCACACCAGGATCTCGCCCATCACCGAGCAGCTCCAGCCTCGTACTCGCTACGTCCGCAACGCGGTGTTCCGGCCGATCACCGACGGGGCGCCACAGGTGGCGGGGATCGTGGAGGAGGCATGGCCCTCCCTGGAGCACGTCACCGACCCCATGCTGTTCTACTGTGCAGAAGGAGACCCCGAACGCATGAATGCGAACGTCACGCAAATGATCGAGGAGATCAATGCGTTCGTCGATCTGAGCACGTTGCGCAGTGTCACCATGAGCGAATGGATACTGAAGTCATGACACAGAAGTGGAGCCGGGAAGAGCTGGAGCAGGCGCACCAGCACTACATGGACACGGCAGGCCGGTGCGCGGCCAGCGGCGAGTGGCGACAGTGGGCCGACCTTTTCACCGAGGACGCAGAGTATCTCGAGCACACGTTCGGCACCTTCCGCGGGCCCGATGAGATTTATGCGTGGATCGCGCCACTCATGGCGGAGTGGCCGAACAAGGATATGAACTCGTTTCCGCACGCATGGTGTGTGTGCGACGAGGAACGAGGCTGGTGGGTGTGCCGGATTGAGAACCGAATGAAGGATCCGGGCGACGGCTCGGTGCACCAGGCCCACAACATCACGGTCTTGCACTATGCCGGCGACCTGAAGTTCTCCTACGAGGAGGACGCGTACAACCCGGCCGCCTTCGGACCGATGATCCAGGCGTGGACCGAGGTGTACACCGCCAACGGAGGGACGCCCGGGTGAGCGGATCGCCCCGGGAGCGGGCGATGGCGCCGGAGGCGACCGGCTGATGGCCTACCACCCCATGACCGATGCGGAGGTGCGAGCGTTCCTGGTGGCGCTCCCGGCGAGGACCGCCAAACTGGCCACGGTGCGCCCCGACGGTCGGCCGCACATCGCGCCCGTCTGGTACGACCTCGACGACGATGGGTCGCTTCTGTTCAACACAGGCGCATCGACCGTCAAGGGCCGGAATCTTCGGCGTGAACCGAGGGTGTCACTGTGCGTGGACGACGATCGCCCACCGTTCAGCTTCGTGGTGGTGGAAGGCGTCGCCGAGATCAGTGATGATCCCGGCGAGGTGCGCCGGTGGGCCAGCCGCCTCGGTGGTCGTTACATGGGCGCCGAGCGGGCCCAGGAGTACGGGAACCGCAACGGTGTGGCGGGCGAGCTTCTGGTGCGGGTTCGGCCGGAACACATCGTGTCAGCGGCCGACTTGGCCGACTGAGAGCGGTCGCGCCGACCCGACAACCGGGCGACGGATTCAGATTGCAGCGCTGGGTCCGGGGCTGCTGCCGGTGAGGACGCCTGGCGTCAGGCGTGGCAGGTGCGCGCGTCGCCCGCCGGTGAACTGGCCGATCGGCGTGATGGCCACCGCGAGCAGTGTGGCGATCAGGAGCAGGTCGGTCAATGCAAAAGTGTGCAGGAGCCGCATGTAGATGCCGTGGACCGTCGTCATGCCGACAAAAGCCCAGAACGTGCTGATCACGATCGACGCCGTCCGAAGGCGTCCGATGGCGGCCGGGGCAACCACGATCACACCCCAGGTCACGTACCAGGACCACACGATGGGCCCGAGTAGGGCGAGCACCAGCAGGGTCAGGCCGAGGCAGCGGACGACCCCGTCTCGAGGGGACCGGAGCAGCAGCCGGAAGCCGACGTAGACGGCGATGAGCAGCCCAAGCACCATGAAGACGGGACGGACCGCCAAGACGGAGATCGGGACCTGGGCCACATGGCTCACGATGGAAACCGAACGGGCCACGAGGTTGATGGGGGTCACCCCGGTGAAGGTGGCGTCCGCCGTGGTCGTCGTGCGGATCCAGCCCCATCCGGTGCCGGAAAGCAGCGAGACCACTTCCATAGTGGCCAGTGCAATCACTCCCGCCACGGCAGTGTGCCCGATGCGTCGCCGGATGGAGGCCTCTTTCCCGGCCCACACCCACCCGAGGAACAGCACTCCGAGCAGCGCGGGGGACTTCACCCCCGCCGCAAGCGCACACAGGATGACCCCGGGCACCGTGCCGAAGCGCTTGGCGACGGCGAGGCCCGCCATCAACAGCCCGACCATCAAGGCGTCGTTGTGGGCCCCCCCGATGAGCGCCAGCAGCGCAAGGGGCGACCCCACTCCGATCAGGAGGGCATGGGCAGGGTCGTGTTTCAGTGACCGGGCCAGCGTCGGTGTCGCGGCCACGGCCAGTGCGAGGCCGGCCACCTCGAGCAGACGGAGAAGGACGAGGTCAGGCAGGATCTGGTGGCCCGAGGCTTGGTCGAGCAGACCGTCCACGCTGAGGAAGGTGGGTCCGTAGGGCGATTCCGTTCCCGACCACACCGTGTCGGCGTCCTGGTTGAAGGACGTCGCCCCGAGCACTTCGGGCCCGTACGAGTACGGGTTGATGTGGTGGCTCATCATCTCGCCCTGCGCCGAGTAGGTGTAGACGTCCCGGCTGAAGAGCGGCGGCGCGAGGAGTAACGGCACGGCCCAGATCGCCACCACCAGCACGACGCGCTTGACCGGGAAGCCGTGGTGGCTGTTCAGGTGACGCAGAAAGCCGAACCACACTCTGCTCAGGAGGATGAGCCCACCGAACACGAGCGCGAGGGATGCGATGGGCGGGAGCGAACTGTTGGAGCCGAACGAACCGAAGGGACCTCCCGGCATACCGAAGAACCAGGAGCCGGCGAGGTGGGTCTCGAAGGCCTGGCCTCCAAGCACCGCCCCAACCACGATTGCCGAACTGCCGAGGAGCCCCAGGAGCGCCGTACGCACAACGCTGAGCTGACGCGCTTCGTGCCCCGGCGCGTCGACGTCATCGCTGTGGGGAGGTGTGGCGGTGGTGATCGCGCTCGGGGACACGAGCTCCATCTTGGGATCCTTACGTGAGCCGCCGCGGTACTTCACCGCGGGAGCGGAAATCTTCATGAAACTGCAGTGATTCTGTCACAGCTGTCGTCGATTTCGGGAACCCGAAACCTTCCTTAACAGGATTCTCAGGTCGCTCCCAGCGTACAGGAGAAGACTCTGCTTGTCACGCATGTGAAATCTGTCTGTCATGGAAATGGAAGGTGTCAGGTGCGAATTCTGGTTCTGGGGGGCGACGGGTATCTGGGTTGGCCGACGGCGTTACATCTCTCCAGAGCGGGGTACGAGGTCGCGGTGGCCGACAACTTCGCCCGTAGAGGATACGACCTGGAAATGGGGGTGGATTCCCTCGTCCCGATCGCTTCGCTGCACCGCCGTGTCGAGCGATGGGAGAACGTGTCCGGCCATGAGCTCGATGTCTTCATCGGAGACCTGACCGAAGAGGACTTCGTCCACGACATGGTGGGCAGCTTCCGGCCCGACGCCATCGTCCACTTTGCCGAGCAGCGCAGCGCCCCGTACTCCATGGTCGATCGCAAGCATGCCGTCTACACACAGGTGAACAACGTCGTCGGCACGTTGAACCTCCTCTACGCCATCGCCGAGCTCGATCCGTCCATCCACCTCGTCAAGTTGGGCACCATGGGGGAGTACGGCACCCCCAATATCGATATCGAAGAGGGCTACATCGAGATCACGCACAGGGGACGCACAGACATTCTGCCGTTTCCCAAGCAGCCGGGGAGCTTCTACCACCTGTCAAAAGTCCACGACAGCCACAACATCGCGTTCTGTTGCCGGGCCTGGGGCCTCCGCTCGACGGACCTCAACCAGGGGGTCGTCTACGGCCAGTCGACGCCGGAGACCACGTTGCACCCGGAGCTGGCGACCCGATTCGACTACGACGCCGTCTTCGGGACCGTGCTCAACCGGTTCGTCATTCAGGCGGCGGCCGGCGAGCCCTTGACGGTCTACGGCAAGGATGGTCAGACGAGAGGCTTCCTGGACATCCGTGACACGCTGGCGTGCATCGAGCTGGCCATCCGCAACCCAGCCGACGCGGGTGAGTTTCGCGTGTTCAACCAGTTCACCGAATCCTTCTCGATCGGCGAACTGGCGCAGAAGGTCTCGGATGCAGTCGGCGGCGCCGAGATCGTGCATCTGGATGACCCCAGGGTGGAGTTGGAGGAGCACTACTACCGGGCGGCCCACACCAAACTGCTCGACCTGGGCCTCCTCCCGTTCCTCCTTGGTGAGGAGCTGCTGGGCGACCTCTTGTCCATCGCCCGCACCCACATCGACCGGCTCGAGCGCTCCGCCCTTGACCCGAGTGTGTCGTGGCGCTCCACCTCGAGCACTATTTCCCGGACGGCGAAGCCGCAGGCGGCGGAATCCCCGACGGAGCAACCTCGCTGAGCGCTGTGCAGATTCACAGGGTGAGGGGCTAGCTTGCGCCGATCGCGCTGCGCCGGTCCGTAGGCGCGGCAGCGCACAGTCCAGGCACCCCGGAAGGCATCTCCTCGCCAGTGAACAGACTACGAGCACACGTCGGACCCCTGTGGCCCTATGTCGTGCTGATTGCCGTTCCGACGGCCGCGTTCGTCCTCCCGGATCTGATCGGCGGCCATTTGCTGATCACCGGCGACAACCTGCAGCAGAACTTCCCGCTCCATGTCCTGGTGGGCTCGATGCTGCGTCACGGCCAACTGCCCTTCTGGAACCAGTACATCTTCAGCGGGACGCCACTCATGGCCGACTTCAACGCCGGCGCGTTCTACCCCTTGACCGGATTGTTCGTCATCCTGCCCGACCGCGCCGCCTGGGTGGCCACCGAGGTCTTCTTGTTCTCGGCCATCGCCGTCGGCATGTACGTCTTCCTGCGAGCACTGAAGCTTTCGACTGTGGCGTGCGTTCTCGCCGCCGCGACGTACGCGTTCGCAGGGCCCGTTTTGAGCCAGGTCAACCACGTGGACATGACGGAGGGGTTCGTCGCCATCCCGTGGATGCTGCTGGCGGTTCTGCACATCGTCCGCGACGGACGGTGGCGCTGGAGCATCCTGCTCGGGATCGCCTATGCCACGGTCATCCTGGCCGGCGCGCCCGAGGCCATGCTCGACGAAGCATTGCTGATCGCCGCCTTTGCTGTCATGTCAGCCGGTCTCAATCGAGAGCGATGGTGGAGGGTCGTCACCAGGTGTGGCGCCGGTGCCGTTTTGGCACTGTCGCTCGCCGCCATCCAATGGCTCCCGGGACTCGAGGCAATCCGCAACTCGCAGCGGGGGAGTGGCGTGCTCGCGGCGGCAGGGAGCCTTCCCCGGCCCTACGCCATCTTTGGCTTGGTCCCCTACCTCGACGGTGGCTACGGCCATCTCGGTGAGGCGCAGTTCTTCGGCCAGTACAACCTCCCCGAGGTCGGCATCTATCTCGGCATTTTGCCGGTCGTCGCGTTGATCACCCTGCTCAACCCGCGCTGGCCCAGTCGGATTCCGCCGCGCGACCGCTTGACGTGGTACGTCGTCGGTCTCTTCGGGCTCCTCCTGGCCTTGGGATCGAACACCCCTCTGGAGCATCTGTTCAACAGCCTGCCGCTCTACGGGCACCAACGGTTGCAGAGCCGCAACATGATCACCGTGGCCACCGCGGTGTGCGTCCTGTTCGCCGGATGGATCGACCGCACGTCGTCGCCGCGGTTGCGAGAGCCCATGACACGGTACGACCGGATCATGGGGCTCGTTCCGGCTGCGGTAGTGGCCGGATTGGCCATCTGGGCGCTCGTTTCGCCGCGCACGCTGGTTTGGAGGTTTGCGGGGGTCTCCCTGAGTCCGCGGTACGTCGGTACGGTCCGCGAGGCGACTCTCATCGCCCTCGCCTTCTGCATCGGCGCAGCTGTACTGGTCTGGGTCCGGCCGCGCCTCGCTGCCGGGTCGTGGTCGTGCCTTGCGGCCGTCTTCGTAGCGATCGACATAGGGCTGATGGGGGTGACCAGCCAGCTGACGGCAATACCACCCAACGATCTGCTGACCGGCACGACGCCGATAGAGAAGCTGATGGCGGCGAAGCTGCCGCCCGGTGGGCGGCTCGTCAACTACGACCCCCAGACCTACTTGAGCTACCCGGGCAGCCCTCAAGGCGTGCCCGATCTCAACATCATCCCCGGACTGCCCTCCGTCTCCGGCTATGCGTCGATCGTCAACGGGAACTACGAGTCGACCACGCACACGCACGAACAGAACGATCTTGACATTGGCGAACTTTCATCGGGGACGCTCGGCCGGCTCGATCTGCGCGAGGTCGTGACCGTGCCCGAGTATTTCCTCGTGCCGTTGCAGACGCAGCCGAGCTCGTTCGACGATTTCACGCAGATCCCCGAGAACTTCGGTACGGACCCCGTCCTCCCCCGGGGTTACGGCGCCAATTTCAACGAGACCGCATACCCGTTCGACCCCGGTCCGCGCCCAGCCCTCGGGGCCGGGCAGACGGCCTCCTGGTTCTACGGGGAGTCCCTCGAGCCCCAGGCCGCCACCCTCGTCCTGGCGCACCCGGCCAGCCCCGGGACGACCGTTCGCTTCGGCGCGCGAGCGGCGAACGGGTCGACACGCTGGGGCGAAGCGGTCCCGGTGCCCACGGGTGCCAGCACCGTCACGGGCCACCATCCGGCCGGTGCGGCCATCGGCCTGTCGGTCCAGGTGCTGACCGGTCGACTTCCCTCGCAGCGGGCTGTGATCGCCGTGGCCGGACACCCCTACGAGCTCGCGGGCTCCCTGTCGTCGGCCCTGGTCCCGGGCCCGTGGCAGGTGGCCGGGTTCTCCCAGGGCTACGCCGTGTTCATCCTCCGCAAACCGGCAGAGCCCATCGTTGCCTCCACGGCGAACGGCCGGCGGTTGCCTGTGCGGATCGTCTCCAGCACGACGAAGTCCGAAGACATACGGCTCAAGGCGCCTGCGCCCTCAACCGTGATCCGTTCCGTCGCGTGGGACTCGGGGTGGAGCGCAACGGTCTCGGTCAACGGCGGCAGGGCCGAGACAATCCCGGTCAAAGACTTCGATCTGGTGCAACAAGTCCACATCCCGGCCGGAAACGATCTGATCTCGTTCCACTATCGACCACCCCACCTGCTGCTGGCCAGCGTTCTGAGTCTCGGCGCGATCGTGCTGCTGCTGGCGCTGCTCGGTGTCTGGCTGGTGCGGCTGCGCGGCCGCCCCCGGTCCACGCCAGAGGTCGCTGCGGCTGCAGAGGCTGCGGAACCGGATGACTCGCCGGAGGCGATGCCCGAACGCGTGGGTTGAGTCCCCGCCAGAGGTTCAGCAGAAGGGGTGGGCCAGGGTCAAGAGGAATTCTCCGTCTTCGGCCCCCCACATCCCCTCGATCACGAAGCCGGCGTCGGAGAGCTCGCGCTCCACTCGTTCAGGGGTGAACTTGGAGCTGATCTCGGTCAGCAGGTCTTCACCCTCATTGAAGTGGACCGTGAGACCGGCGCCCGCGAGCGAGACTTCGCTCGCTTCTTCGGCCCGCAGGCGCATCTCGATCCATTGTTCGTCCTCGTTCCACAGAGCCACGTGCCGGAAGCGATCCGGATCGAAGTCCGCGCCGAGCTGCTCGTTGAGCACGTGCAGCACGTTGCGGTTGAAGTCCGCCGTCACGCCCGCCGCGTCGTCGTACGCCGCGACAAGCCGGCTCCGGTCCTTGACGAGATCCGTCCCGATGAGCAGTGAGTCGTCACTGGACATGGTGCAGTTCAGGTCGAAGAGGAAACGGGCTCGCTGGGTCGGGTTCAGGTTGCCGATCGTCCCACCCAAGAACGCGATCATTCGCCGTCCTTCGGTCGGGATCTCGCTGAGATGCTGGTGAAAGTCGCCGATGACCACATGGATGTCGAGCGAGTCGTACTCCTCGGCCAGGGTAGCGGCGGCGCCCCGTAAGAACTCATCACTCACGTCGAAGGGGACGTACCTCGCCAACGAGCCGAACTCCTGGAGCGCAGTGAGCAATACCCGCGTCTTCTCGCAGGCCCCGGCGCCGAGCTCGACGAGTGTGTCGGCCTTCGACAGTTCGGCGATCGCTGGGGCGTGCGCCTCCAGGAGGGCACGTTCCGCCCGGGTCGGGTAGTACTCCGGGAGTTGGGTGATGTCCTCGAACAAGCGGCTGCCCCGCTCGTCGTAGAACCAGACCGGGGGAATGGACTTCTGCTCGCCCTGCAGCCCCGCGAGCGCATCGGCCAGCATTTGGCTGCGTACTTCCTTCGGCGAGAGATGCACGTCGATCGTGTAGGACATGGTTCAGGGGTCCCGAGCCAGGCGCAGGCCGCCGAACGGCCAGCGCGCACCAGGTGGGAAGAAGTTGCGGTAGGTCGGCCGGACGTGCCCGGCCGGAGTGGCACAGCACCCACCGCGCAAGACGTACTGGCTCACCATGAACTTGCCGTTGTATTCGCCTACCGCCCCCGGAGCGGCACGGAAGCCCGGGTAGGCCGAATAGGCGCTCGAAGTCCACTCCCAGGTGTCACCGAAGATGCCGTTGGAGGAGATGGCCGGCCGTGGGTGCGGCGCGCCGGTCGTGAGAACGTCGTTGCGCAGGAAGTTGTCGCCTTCCCCGTGAGCGAGCGCGATCGTCTCCCATTCCGACTCGGTCGGCAATCGCATGCCGGTCCAGTGGGCAAACGCATCCGCCTCGTAGTAGCTGATGTGGCAGATGGGCTCATTCGGGTCGACGCGGCGCGGGCCCGAAAGGGAGAACTGGATCCAGCACTGGGGGTCATCCGGGTCACGTGACCAGTACAACGGCGCATCCCATTTCTGTGCGTTGACCACCGCCCAGCCGTCCGAGAGCCAGAATTCGGGCCTGCTGTAGCCGTCGTCATCCATGAACGAAAGCCACTCGCCGCAGGTCACCGGCCGGTCGGCGAGGCCAAACGGCGTCAGGTACACCGTATGCACGGGAAACTCGTTGTCGAACCCGAACTCGTTGCCGCGATGCCCGATCTCGACGGGACCGCCACTGTGCTCGAGCCAGCCGGCCTTGGGAGGCGCAACGCCCGCGGGCTCCGGTGCGCCCGCCAGATAGCTGGGGTGCAGCGGGTTGCGGGAGAGCACATGCTTGATGTCCATCAAGAGAAGCTCCTGGTGTTGCTGCTCATGGTGCAACCCCAGGGTGATCAACTCGGCGAGACCGGGCTGATCGGGACGGCGCAGCAGGGGATCCATAGCCTCGTCCACGTAGGAGCGGTACCGCGCGACCTCGTCAATACCCGGACGCGAGAGAAAGCCACGCTCCGTTCGGGGATGTCGAGCACCGACGGCCTCGTAGTACGAGTTGAAGATGTAGGCATACGCATCGTCGAAGGCGTCGTAGCGGGAGGCATACTCCCCAAGGATGAATGTCTCGAAGAACCAGGTCATGTGGGCTCGGTGCCACTTCGTCGGACTCACGTCGGGCATGGTCTGGACCGTCTGATCCTCGGCGCTCAGCACCGACGCCAAGCCCTCGGTCGTTGCCCGAACCCGGCTATACGCGCCTGGCAGATCGGACGGCGTTTCTCGACCGGTCATATCCATGAGATCCGTCCCTTCGCCACCCCACCCGGAGCGGGTGCACACGCGGGCTGCACGGTTCCGATCACCCTACCCAGGCGGGCTCGCAAACAGGCGCGATTGTCGGAATATTCACGCAAATGCCAGGTGATCGGGCCCTTTGTGGCCCCAGCCTCCCGATCTCGATGGTACGTGAGGGAAATCCGCCGGCGGGCCGGGCGGTCGGAGGGCTGCGTGGGCTCCGGGGCCATGGCATCGCCTACTGTCGCGACGTGGTGGGAGGCAGGCTCTCGCGCGGCGAGGTTGACGCCTATGTGGCGGCAGTCGACTGGCTGCACGACATCCTCGGTCGGGCCGAACTCGTTGCCGAGTGGAGCGAGCCCAGCGTGGTGTCGCGCTACACCGTCGGCGGCATGGCGGCTCATGCCGTGCAGGGCGTCGTGTGGCTCGAGCAGCGGTTGACCGACGTGGAACCGGTCGGTCTCCGGCCGGTCGCGGTGGGGGAGTTCTTTGGCCTGAACCGGGTTGACGAGGTCGTCGACGCGGAAATCTCTGAAGATGCCCTCTCTGCCTCCCTGCGGGCCGCCGCCGAGGGGTTCGCCAGCACCGGACCGGCCACCGTCCGAGCGGCGCTCACCACCTCACGTGATCAGGTGGTGGGTCTGTTGGACCATGCCGCGGCGGCACGGGCCGTCGCCGTCATCCGAGTGAGCGGCGCGCAGGTCTCACTACGCGAATACCTCCGGACGAGGGTGCTCGAGCTCGTGGTCCATGGTGACGACCTGGTCTGCAGCGTGCCGGGTTTGGTGGCACCCGATCCGCCGCCCGGTTCGTTGGAGGTCTGCCTTGCGATGTGCCTGGAGCTGGCGCAATCCCGGGTTGGCGGACTGGCCGCCCTCCGGGCCTTCACGAGGAGTGAACGGGCGCTGCCGGGGGCGCTCCGGGTGCTGTGAGCAATGCCGGGGGCCCGAACTCGTTGCTCAGGCGAGCACCTTGTGGCGGAAGTTGCGCAGACCAAGCGTCAGGAAGATGACGCTGAAGGCCACGATGGCGGGATAGATGATGTAGAGGTGCATATGCGCGGCGTCCGTGAAGGCGGCGCGCATCCCATCGTTGATGTAGATGAGCGGGTTGACCAGTACGACGATCTGCAGCCAATGGATCGCACCGACCTTGACCGGCGCCAGCCGAGTCCACTGGTAATAGGTGCCACCGAGGAACGTGATCGGCAGCACGATGAATCCGAACATGAGCCCGAGGTTCCGCGGCTCGAACGACGTACCGAGGAGGAGCCCGAGGGACGCCATGCACACGCATGACAGCGGGACGAGGGTCAGGATCAGCAGCCAGTGCAGGTTGATCTGCGCCTCCACGCCAGCGGCGTGGACCACTGAAGCGATGGGCAGGACGATGGCAGCGGAGAGCAATCCCTGGGCACCTCCGGAGATGACCTTGGAGATCGCCACGAGCCAGATCGGGCACGGCGCCTGCACCCTGTCCTCGATCTCGCGGGTGAACCCGAATTCCTGCGCCAGCGGCATGGCCACGGCCTGGATCCCCTGGAACATGATCGAAAGGCCGACGACGCCAGGCACGAGGACCGTGGCAAAAGCCGACTCGGCGCCGGGGACACTGCTGCCGCCGATGCCTTGCCCGATTTTCGGAAAGACGTAGAGGAAGACGAAGCACAACAGGAACGGCTGCACCAAGGTGCGCACCGTGAATTCGATCTTGTGCTTCCACAGGACGACCAGGTCGCGCTGGATGAGGGCCCGCAGCGACGTCCGGCTGGCGGCGGTGGTCGAACGCGTCGGCGTCCGTTCGACTCGGCGGCTGCCGGGTGTGCCGAACGTCGCGGCCGGCCGGGTCTCAGATGTGGTGGCCGCCATCAGTCGCGCAGCTCCTTTCCGGTCAGCCCGATGAAGACGGTTTCGAGCGTGGGCTCCGCGACGGACAGATCCGCCAGCGAGAACCCCCCGGCTTCGGCAGCTTCGACCACCCGCGGCACGAGTCGTTCCGCGCCACGCACCTGCAGTTCGACGCCGTCGGGGAGGGCTCGTGTGCGCGTGACGCCTTCGAGCCGGCTCTTGAAGACCTCGGCCAGCTGATCGGCGTCTCCGGAGGCCTTCACCGTCACGATGGTGTCCGCCCCAACGCTGTGTTTGAGCTCTTCCGGGGTGTCGAGGGCCAGGATCTTGCCGTGGTCCATGATCGCCACGCGGCCACACAGCTTGTCGGCCTCTTCCATGTAGTGCGTGGTGAGCATGATGGTCTGGCCCTCGGCGTTCAGCCCTTCGAGCAGCTCCCACAGCGCGAGACGACCCTGGGGGTCGAGCCCCGCTGTGGGCTCGTCGAGAAACAGCACGGCCGGCCTGTGAAAGATGGCGCGGGCCACCATCAGGCGCTGGGCCATCCCGCCCGAGAGGGCGTACACCGACGCCTTGGCGAAGCGCGTCAGTTGGAAGCGCTCGAGCAGATCGTCTGCGATCTGCCGTGACTCCTTTGCCCCCAGGCCGAACAGGCGTCCATGCCAGTAGAGGTTCTCGAAGGGGGTGAGTTGCCGGTCCAGGGTGTTCTGCTGGGAGACGACGCCGATCAGCTGCTTGACCAGCGTCGGATGCGCAACCACGTCGATGCCGCCGATGAGCGCCTGACCACCCGTGGGGATAACACGGGTGGTCAGGACTCCGATCGTTGTGGTCTTGCCGGCGCCATTGGGACCGAGCAATCCGAAAACCTCACCTGCCTCAACCCGAAGGTTGAGGTCGTCGACGGCACGGAAGTCGGTCCCCGAGTAGGTCTTCGTGAGGCCGACCGTCTCGATGATGGGCGTCCCGTCCCGGGGCCCAGCACCGTCGAGCGGCGTGGCAGTGGTCGTCGTCGTCATGGCTCCTTCAGCACAGTATCGGGCTGTTCACTCAGTGGCCTCCCGGTCCTGCCGGGTCAGTCCTCCGCCAGGATCTGGTACAGCTCCTTGCGGGCCTTCTGGATCACGCTGATGCCGCGTTCGATCTGGGCCTTCTCACCGGCGCCAGCCAGTTGCTTGGCCGCGCTCATGAGCTGCCCTACGCCGAGGCGAAGGTTGCGTACCTCGTCGTCGGACTCGCCGGCGTCCTGCCAGGGGAGCTTCGCCTTCTCGGCTTCAGCCCTGCCTGTTTGGGTCAGTGTGAAAAGGCGGCTTCCATCGACCTCGGAAGACTGCACCAGGCCCTCGTCCTCGAGCATCTGGAGGTGCGGGTAGACCGAGCCGGGGCTGGGTCGCCACAAGCCTCCGCTCAACTCCTCGAGCCGGCGCATGACCTCGTATCCATTGCCTGGCTCGTCGCGCAGGGCAACGAGAATGGCCGTGCGGATGGCGCCACGCGGCATACGCCTGCCGCCGCCCCAGCCGCCCCTGCCGCCGCCCCAGCCTCCTCGTCCGCCGCGCCCGCCGAAGTGGTCGTGGGGGTGGTCGTGACCGTGCTCGTGTTCGTGTTCGTGTGTCATTTTGAAACTCCTTGAATGTGTGGGCCCGGAACGGGCCGGACCTGTTGTGGTCTTACTTGTAACATAATGATATATCGGAATGTTCCATGATTGTCCACTAATTTTTGAAGGGACGGCGTAGTGGTTCCGACGTGCAGGGGCTTCTTGAGGCGGTTTCATGCCGTTGACCTGGGAGAACGCCTCGGATGAAGGGGCGGGTCGGGGCGCGTGGAGGGGGTGTATCTGGCCGAAAGATTCCGTCTTCGGCTGCCCCACCCAGGGAGCCCCGGATGTCAGCGAAGGCGGATGACGTTGCCAGTGACGAGGTCGGCCGCGTCCGAGGCCAGGTAGGCGATGACGTCGGCCACCTGTCGGGGTGTGGCGACACGATGGCCGGCGGTCTGGGCCGATACGGCTGTCGCCTGGTTGATCCACCCGGTGTCGGTCATCGGAGGGTGCACCACGTTCGCGGTGACGCCAAAGCGCGCCAACTCGCTGGCCGCGCTGAGCGTGAAGTTGACCTGTGCCGCCTTGGCAGCGCCATAGGAGACCTCCTCCGGGAAACCGTCGGCACCCCCAGAGGTCAAGCCGATGATGCGACCCCACCCTGCGCTCCGGGCCACGTGGCGGCGCGCAAACTCCGCCATCAAGAGTGCCGCCGCCCGAGTGTCGACACCGAGCACCTGATCGATCGTCCGTGCGCTCACGGGTACTTGCGGCCGGCCCAAGCGATCGGTGTCAGCGGGGACGAAGGTGTCGGCCGTCCAGCCTGAGGCGTTGTTCACCAGGATGGCCACTGGTCCCAGTTGGTCTTCGGCCGCATCGAAGAGGGCGGGCACGCTCGACGCGTCGGACAGGTCCGCCTCCAGCGCGACGGCGTGGCCACCCGCCGCCCGGATCGACTCGGCGACGTTGTCCGCGCGCGCCATCCGCGTGGCCCGGTAGGCGGGCGGCAGCGAGGGGTCGTGGAGACCACCGAGGCGCTCGTTGCGGAAGTAGGTGCACAAGACTGCGGTGCCTTGCGCGGCCAGGGCTTTGGCCGTGGCCGCACCGATCCCATGGTTGGCGCCCGTGACGAGGGCTACCCGAGCGTCAGGTGGTCCGACCATCACCGATCACCGCAGGCGGGAGAGATGGTCGAGTGCCACTTCGGCTTCCGCCACGAAGCGGCGAACGAGTTCGCCCGCCGGAACGAGCTCGGTGATGGCGCCCACGCCCTGGCCAGCCGGGTAGCACTCCCTGTCGACGTCGACGCCCTCGCTGAAGGAGTCGCCACCGAGGTGCATGGCGCCGGCCCCGTAGGAGACGCTCAACTGCTCCGGGAACTTCTTGAGCTCCTCGGGATGGTCGTCGTAGTGGTCCGTATACGCGTTGCGAACGACGCGCATGGTCTTGCCGGAGTAGGCGCGGCTGACGGTGGTCTGATCCTCCCGGCTCGCCAGAAGCCGGTCCTTGTACCCGAGGACACTGCGCGCCTCGGGGGTCGCGATGAATCGGGTGCCGACCCAGACGCCGTCGGCGCCGAGGGACAGCGCAGCAGCCAGGCCGCGCCCGTCGAAGATGCCCCCGGCCGCCACCACCGGGACGCGATCGCCCACAGCGTCGACGATCTGGGGGACGAGGGGCATGGTCGCCACCTGGCCGGTGTGGCCGCCGGCCTCGGTGCCCTGGGCCACGACCAGGTCACACCCGGCCTCGACGGCGCGCACGGCGTGCTCGACCTTGCCGCACATGTTGACGACCAACACGTTGGCGCGATGGCACTGCTCGATCACCTCGGTGGGGACGCCGAGCGCGGCCACGAAGGCGGCGGCGCCGCCGTCGATGATGATCTGCACCTGCTCCGCCATGCTGCCGGGCATGGCGGTGAGGAGATCTACCGCGAAGGGCTTGTCAGTGGCTCGGCGCACGGCCGATATCTCGGCCTCCATGGTGGGGCTGTTCATGGTGCCGGCACCGAGGCAGCCGAAGCCACCCGCTTCCGAGACGGCGGTCACCAATTCGGCATACGAGACGCCCCCCATGCCGGCCAGCATGACGGGGTGCTCGACTCCGAGCAGCTCGGTGAGGCGAGTTCGCATGGGTGCCCTGGCCCTCCTTGATCTCGGTCCTGCGCGGCGTGCGGCCGACAGCCGCCGCGGGGACCGTAGCGCGGGCGGTGCCGTCCGCCGGGAGTGGTCCGGCGGTCGCGGGCGGTCAGCCGCCCTTGGTTGCATTTTGAGCAGGACGTTCCTACTGTGAGTTGATCGTGGCAGACGTCGAGGGGGTGGGTGTGAGCGTCGTCGAGACACCTCCCTTGGCCGGCAAGATCACCAAGCGCCGCCTGTGGGTCATCCTGGGCGCATTGCTGTTGGGCATGTTGCTGGCGGCGCTCGACCAGACCATCGTCTCGACGGCACTGCCCACCATCGTGGGCGACCTGCACGGGGGCTCGCACCTCGCCTGGGTGGTCACCGCCTACCTGCTGGCGTCAACCGTCTCGACGCCGCTGTGGGGGAAGCTGGGCGACCAATACGGGCGCAAGACCTTCTTCCAGGCGTCCATCGTCATCTTCGTGGTCGGGTCGGCACTGTGCGGCCTCAGCCACACCATGACCGAGCTGATCGCCTTCCGGGCCCTGCAGGGGCTGGGCGGCGGCGGGCTCATGGTCGGCGCCCAGACGATCATCGGCGACGTGGTGTCACCCCGCGATCGGGGTCGCTACGTCGGGCTGTTCGGTGCCATGTTCGCCGTGGCCACCGTGATCGGGCCGCTCATCGGCGGGCTTTGCGTCACGTACCTGACGTGGCAGTGGGTCTTCTACATCAACCTGCCGCTCGGGATCCTGGCGCTGTTCGTCACCGGCGCCGTGCTCCCGGGACACCTCAGCAGGGTCTCGCACGCCATCGACTACGCGGGGTCGTTGTTGCTGGCCGGCTCGGCGACGTCGCTTATCGTCTTCGCCAGCCTGGGCGGCATTTCGTGGGCCTGGCTGTCGCTGCCGAGCATTCTCACCGCAGTCCTCGGGGTGGTGTTGGGGGTCGCATTTCTCTTCGCGGAGCGGTATGCCGCGGAGCCCGTGATCCCTCTCAAGCTCTTCCGGGTGAGGGTGTTCAACGCGGCCAGCTCCATCGGCTTCGTCATGGGCTTCGCCATGTTCGGAGCTCTCACCTTCCTCCCGCTCTACATGCAGATCGTCAAGGGCGTCAGTCCCACGGCGTCGGGGCTGCGGATCTTGCCGCTGATGCTCGGCATGCTCGGGGCGTCGGTCATCTCCGGACGGCTCGTGACGCGTTGGGGCCGCTACAAAGTCTTTCCGGTCGTGGGCACCGCGCTGATGACCGTCGGCGCGTACCTGCTGTCGATGATCGATGCGACGACGAACGGCTGGGTTCTGGCCGGCTACATGTTCGTCTTCGGCGTCGGTATGGGCCTGGTCATGCAGGTCCTCGTGGTCGCGGTGCAGAACGCCGTCTCCTACCAGGATCTCGGCGTGGCCACCAGCAGCTCCGTGTTCTTCCGCATGATCGGCGGCTCGTTCGGCACGGCGGTGTTCGGCGCCATTTACGCCATCGTCCTGAACCACACGATCGCACCCACCCTGGCCAAGGTTCCGGCATCTGTGTTGAGGAGCTTCAACCCCCAGACGATCAATCCGGGCGTGCTCAGCAAGCTGAAGTCCACCGCCGAGGGGCTGTTCTTCTATACGAAGTACATCGACGCCGTCACCCACGCGATTCAGGTCGTCTTCCTGGTCGCGGTGCCCATCGCCTTCGTGGCCTTCCTCCTGAGCTGGCTTCTCCCGGAGGTGGAGTTGCGCAAGACGGTCCAGACGGTCGACGTGGGCGAGGTCAACGGCATGCCCGACCAGCGGACGTCGCTGCAGGAGATCGAGCTGGCGCTGACGCGGCTGTCGGACCGGGAGAACCGGGTCGAGCTCTACCAAACCCTGGCCCAACGCGCGGGCATCGATCTGCCGCCCCGTGCCTGCTGGTTGCTCTACCGGCTGGCCGATCAGCCCGCGTGCACGGTCAACGACGTCGCAAAGCGGTTGAAGGTGGGTGCCGACCTCATTCAGCCCGGGGTCGACGGGTTGTTGGCCGCCGGCATGATCGAGGAGCGTCGCCGGGGCATGGAGTGCGACCTCTACCTCACCGATGTGGGCACGGCCGCGCTCGGGAAGCTGACGGAGGCGCGGCGTAACGGTCTGACCGAGCTTCTCGAAGGCTGGAACCCCGAGGAGCACCCCGAGATCATTGCCATGGTCAAGGATCTCGCGCACTCGCTCCTGGCCGACGACGAGCGCCTGGTGGCGGATGCCATGCCGCACGTGGCGGCCGCCGCCGGCGCCGGCGTGTCGGGAGGCGGGGGCGGGGGCGGCAGCTGAGGGCTGCGGTCCGGCGGGGTCGTCTGTCGCGACGCGCGCGACTACGTCTCGGCGGGGGCGTCCGCAGGGGAGAATTGCAGCGCTTGGCGCAGCGCGGCCACGGAGTCCGGAGGCGGATCTTCGGCATCGAGCCCGATGAGGGCGGCACCAAGCACGGGCGGCGCGTCGAGGCGGACGAGGACGGCGCGCGGTGCGGCGGCGTGGACGCCCGCCGCCACTCGTCCGTGGAAGGCCGCGTCGGTCGTGTCGAAGATCCCACCGCCGAGGACGACCTCCACGGCCTCGTCCTGTAGTTCGAGCCGGACGACGGCGGCCCGGACGAACGCCGCGATCTCGTCGGCCAGGATGTCGGCCGCCTCGCGGGCGGGTACGTCGCCTTCGGCCGCCGCGTCGAGGAGGACGCGCGCGAGCTCGAAGACCCGGGCGTAGGGGAGGGCGCCGGTGTAGATGCCGGTGAGTGCGTCCTCGGGGTCGGATGCTCCGAGCTGTGCGGCGACTCGCTCGCGCAAGATGGTGGCCGGCCCCCGACCGTCGCCGGCCCGCAGGGCGAGGCCGAGGGCGCGCACGCCGAGCCAGGCGCCGCCGGGCGCAAAGTCTCCCGAGAGCTCGGCCAGAGCGGGGAAGCGCACCGTCCGGCCGTCCGGCCCGACGGCGGCGCAGTTCATGCCCGTCCCACACACGACACCGATGCCCCAGCGGGACGTCGTGCCCGCCCGTGAGACGGCGAACGTGTCGTTGCGCAGGATGACCCGTTCGGTCCACCCCAGCGCGTCGATCGCCGGCGCGAGCTTCTCCTCGTCGACGGGGAGGTCGATGCCGGCCAGGCAATAGACGCCCGTCGGGCAGAGCGGGGACGCGGCACCGGACAGCTGGGCGTCGGCCGTGACCGCGGCGAGGGCCTCGGTCAATGCGGCGACCGTCCCGTCGAGGCCGACCAGCTGATGATTGCTCGGGCCGACGCGGGCCCGGCCGAGGACGGCACCCCGTCGTGACACGAGCACGACATCGGTCTTGGTACTGCCTCCGTCGAAGGCCAGCACGGCCGGCGCGAAATCGGAGTGCTCGGACACGGACGGATGTTACGTTGCGCTGCGTGGGCACCAAGGTGGTTGTCGTCGGCGGCGGGAGCACGTACACCCCGGAGCTGGTCGACGGTCTCTGTGACCTTGAGGACCGGATGGTCGTCGACGATCTCGTCCTGCTCGATCCGAGCGACCTGCGTCGAGTGGTGGTCGGGGGGCTGTCCGAACGCATTCTCCGGGCGCGGGGATGGAGGGGGACGTTCGCGACGACGGCCGACCCGCACGCCGCGCTCGAGGGCGCCGACTTCGTCGTGGTCCAGCTGCGCATCGGCGGCCAGGCGGCGCGCCACGTCGACGAGACGCTGCCGGTCGGGTACGGGTGTCTGGGCCAGGAGACCACGGGCGCCGGGGGGTTGGCCAAGGCGCTGCGCACGGTGCCGATCGTGCTCGAACTGGCCGAGGAGATGGCGGCCCGTTCCAACCCCGGGGCGTGGCTGGTCGACTTCACGAACCCGGTGGGGATCGTGACGCAGGCGTTGCTCGACGAGGGCCACCATGCCGTGGGCCTGTGCAACGTCGCCATCTGGGCTCAGCGACGGCTCGGGCACTATCTCGGCGTCGACCCCGACGCGGTCGCCGTCGAGCATGTGGGCTTGAACCACCTGACGTGGATCAGGTCGGCCCACGTCGGCGACGAGGGCGGGCCGGACCGCCTCGACGACCTGTTCGAGCGCTTCGGTCCCGAGCTCGAGCTCGAAAGCGGCATCCCGATCGACCTGCTGCGTCTGCAGCATGCGCTGCCGTCGTACTACGTGCACTATTACTACCAACACGATGCCGAAGTGGCGCAGCAGTCGGCCCCTGGGTACCGGTCCCGGGCTGATGTCGTGGCTGAGTTGGAGGCCAAGCTCCTCGAGGAGTACCGGGATCCCGCTTTGGTGTCGAAGCCGGCGGCGCTGTCGTACCGCGGCGGCGCCTACTACTCACTGGCCGCCGTGCGGTTGATGGCGTCGCTGCACGCGGGGAGCGGGGACATTCAGGTCGTCGACATGCGCAACGACGGCGCCATACCGGGCTTGCCGGACGATGCGGTGGTGGAGACCACCGCCGTCGTCGACGCCTCCGGTGCGCACCCGCTCCCGCAGAGGGAGTTGCCGCCCGAGATGCTCGGCCTTCTCCAGCACGCCAAGGCCTACGAGCGCCTGGCGGTCAAGGCCGCGTGCTCAGGGAGCCGTGACGACGTGGTGCGCGCGCTGTTGGCCAATCCGCTGGTCGGGCAGTACCCGTTGGCGGCGGATCTGGCGGACGAGCTGCTGGGCGCCAACCGGCACCACCTGCCTCGTTTCTTCCCCTCGTGAACGGGCGGGCGGCCACAAGGGTGGCGGCTAATCTGGTGTCGCTCTTGAGCGGTGTGCCGGGAAGACTGGTCGGCGACGAGTGACTCCTGTCCGATGACACCTCCCCTGACCGACGCCATCCCATCGACCGCCACGGGCGCATGAGCGACACCGACGAGGTCGTCGCCCCGCAGCCGGCACGCATCGGCAAGGACCGGCGCCAGCTCCCCAGCTGGCGCTGGGAAGAGCTGCGGACGACGCTCTGGGTCGTCCCGAGCATCCTGGTCGTCGTCTCGGCCCTGCTCTTCATCGTCACATTCGAGGTAGACGTCGCCGCGTTCCACAACCCCTCGTTGCTGCCGACATGGATCCGGACGGGGAGCGCCGATGCGGAGCGCCAGGTCCTCATCGCCATCGCCGCCGCCGTCATCACCGTGATCGGCGTGGTGTTCTCCATCACCATTTTGGCGCTGACGCTCGCCTCGCAGCAGTTCGGCCCCCGGATGATGCGCAACTTCGTGCGCGACATCGGGAACCAGGTGACCCTGGGCATCTTCGTGGGGACGTTCGTCTTCTCCGTGCTCTCGCTGGTGTCCATCAGCAGCGTCAGCGCGAAATTCGTCCCCTACCTGTCCACCTCGGTGGCCGAAGCGCTGCTGCTGGTCGATCTGGGGGTGCTGATCTACTTCATCCACCACATCGCGAAATCGATTCAGCTCCCGGAGGTCATCGCGGGGATCGCCGATGACCTCATGGAGTCGATCGACGCGGAGTTCCCCGACCCGGTGGGTGCACTGGCAGAGGCGGTGGCGAGGCTCGAGACGGGGAAGTCGGTGGTCGACCTGCTCAAGCTCATTGAGGAGCGAGGGGCGATCGTGCCCTCCCAGGTGAGCGGCTACATCCAATACGTCGGCTACTCCCAGCTGATCGGCATCGCCACTCGCACGGATTCGGTGATCCGCCTGGAGCACCGGCCGGGACACTTCCTCGCGACCGGCCGGCCGCTCGCCATGGTCTGGCCGCGGGGCGCTGCGCCCGAGGTGGCGCAGGCGCTGGCCAAGGCGCACGTCACCGGACCCCACCGCACGCTCGTCCAGGACCCGGTGTTCGCGATCGACCAGCTCGTCGAGATCGCCATCCGAGCGCTCTCGGCTGCCGTCAACGACACCTTCACTGCACTCACCTGCATCGACTGGCTGTCGGCCGGGCTCGGCCGGGTGTCCGGCAGGGTGCTCGACGAGGGCGTGTACCGCGACGCTCACGGAGGAGTACGTCTCATCGAATTCGACCCGTCCTACGCCCGCATGGTGAACCGGGCATTCGACAAGATCCGCCAGTCGGCGCGGGGCATGCCTGCCGTCCTCATCCGGCTCATCGACTCGCTGGGCTCGATCATGCTCGACACCCACTCTGCTGAACAGCGGATCGTGCTCCGGCGCCAGGCGGACATGGTGCAGCGACTGGCGGAAGAGACGGTCGACGAGCCGAACGACCTGGAGGAGATCCGTTTCCGCTTCCGGCGCATACCCGGCGAGGACGCCTTCAAAGAGCCATCACACACCTGGTCCAAGATCGAGCTGCCCTGAGCGAAGGGGTCTCCGACCCGGGTCAGCCTCCTGCGTTGTCAGTCGCGGATGTCGTGGTCGATGCCGGTTGGGTCGTTGTCGTGGTGGCGCTGCTCGTGCTGGTCGTCGTTGTTGACCCGCCGCCGCTCGTCGATCCGCCTGAGGCCGGTGCCGTCGTCGTCGTGGTGGGGGTCGTGGTCGTGGTGGCAGGCGGTGCGACCGGCGCCACGAAGGGCACAGTCTCGTCGTGCATGGTCGTCAGGGTGGTCGAGGGCGCCGCCGACAGGTTCGTGCAGCTGCGGGCGGCGTTCCAACTCGAGACCGCCGTCGCGGCCGGGGCGCCCGTGAGGGGTTGGGGCACGCCGTCGAGGATCGTGGCGGGACGCCACACGGCGCCCGTGATGTGACGGCCCCGCGCGGTCACGATGAGTGTGCCGCTGTCGGTCTCGGGGGCGGTGTCGTCGTAGAAGGCCAGGTTGCCCAGGCCGTAGTCGACGTACGCTCCGCCGAGATAGCCGGCACCCAGGAGGACGTGGGTGCCGGAGCCGATCACGATGTCGGCGCCCGCCTTGATGAGCTGCTCCGCCAGCGGCTCCTGCTGTGGGTTCGGGCAGGCCTGCGTTTCGGTGCCCCAGTGCACGTAGACGATCACAGTGTCCGCCGTGTGACGCACCTGCTGGACCTCACGCACCAGCTGCGTCGGGTCGATGGCCGAAGCGACGCCGGGTTGGGTCGATGACGCCGTCCACGTGCTGACCAGGTTGTTGGCGATGATCTGCGTTGCCGTGATGATCGCCACCCGCTGGCCGTTGATGGTGACCCGGTACGGCGCGAAGGCCTGCGCCGCCGTGTTCCCGATGCCGATGATCGGGTAACTGGCCTGGGAGGCGATCGTCAGGTTCTGGGACAAGCCCTGCGGGCCGCAGTCCATGCCGTGGTCGTTGGCCTCGGTGGCCACTGACACGGTGGCACCCTTGAGCGCCGTGACGGCCGATGCCGGTGCGTCGAAAATGTAGGGCTTGCTCTGTGGCTCCGGGCAGGTCCCGTCGGTCACCGCGGTCTCGAGGTTCACCATGCGGAGCTGAGCTCCGGAGAAGAGCTGTGGAATGGTCGTGCCCAGGGCGGTAGAGGGGTTCTTGGCCAGGTTGACACCGACGGCGCCTGCGAAGTGCACGTCGCCGCCGAAGCCGAGGGTCACGGTCTTGCCGTTGCCGGTCCAATCCGGGTTGAGCGGCGAGTGCTTGGGAAAGTGCTCCGCCGTGACGACGGCGTGGTGGGTCGACGGGGTTTTGGGCGGCGTGCTCGAACCGCCCGAGAAGAAGGCGAAATAGATCAGCAGCAGCAGGACGAGCGCGCCGGCGACGGCGAACTGGCGGCGCCGGCGCATGACCCTTCGAGAGACCACGTCGGCACTATGGCACAGACTCTGCCCGAGTCCCGGGTGAGGACGGTTGCTGACCAGCGGATTCGCGCGGCTGGCGCGACCTGCGGGAGGGGCGACGCGGGCGGGCCGGGCGGCGCGAGGGCTGGTCGAGCCGGGCGGGGTTCTAGGCGGCCCAGAGGGTGTCCCAGTGGGAAGCCAGGGAGGCGATCAGCCCGGTGCAGCCGGCGGCGATCATGTCGCGGCAGTCGTCGAAGACCGCGTCGTCGCCGTAGTAGGGGTCGGGGACATCGGCGGCAGCGCCCGCAGCGGGGTCGAAGGATCGGAGCAGGGCGAGGCGCCCGGGGTCGGCGCCCAGGCTGCGCAGGGTCTGCTGGTGGCGCCGGTCGAGGGCCACCATGAGCTCGATGCTGCCCAGCTCGGCGGAGACGATCTGATGGGCCACGTGTTTGTGGTCCGGATACCCGGCCCGGATCAGTGCGGTCCGGGCCAGCGGATGCATCGGTTCGCCCTCGTGCCATGGGCCCGTGCCGGCACTGCGCACCTCGAGGTGGTCGGCCAACGTGGTCCCGTCCGTGAGCTCGGTGGACGAGGCCAGCGCCCGAGTGATCACCTCGGCCATGGGGGAGCGGCAGATGTTGCCGGTGCAGACGAAGGCGATGCGGTAGAGCCGGTCGCCCATCGGCGCCGGAGGCACGACGAGGCCGCGTGGGCGGGGAGCGCCCGGATCCCTGGCGCTCACCGTGGCCCGTACTCGTCCCGGAGCGACTTCTTGACGATCTTGCCGGTGCCGGCCCGGGGCCACTCGCTGCGGAGCTCGAGTTGCTCGGGAATCTTCTGGGTCATCAGCCCGGCCTCGCGGCAGAACGAGACCACGTCGGTCAGCTCGAGCCCGTCGGATCCTTCGGCCAGCTGCACGACGGCGCAGACGCGCTCACCCCGCTCGGGGTCGGGCAGCCCGATCACAGCCACCTCGACGACCGCGGGGTGGGTGTAGAGCAGATCCTCGATCTCCTTGGCGCTGATGTTCTCCCCCTTGCGCACGATCACGTCCTTCAACCGACCGGTCAGGTTCAGGTGCCCGTCGGCCCGCAGCCGGCCCAGGTCGCCGGTGCGGAAATAGCCGTCCTCGTCGAAGGCCTCGGCGTTCAGGGTTGGATCGGTGTAGCCGTGGAAGACCATCGGGCCCTTCACCCGCACCTCGCCCTCCTCGTCCGGGCCGGCCGGCCGGCCGTCGAGCGTCACGATGCGCACGTCGGCACCCTCCACCGGCTTCCCGTCGGTGTTGGCCAGCTGCTCGTCGGTGTCGTGCGGCGAGCCGTTGGCGATCATCGGCACCTCGGTCATGCCGTAGCCGTGCACCACGCCGCGCCCGCCGATCTCGTCGCGGACCTCGTAGTGCACCTCAGGCGGCTTGGCCGCGCCGCCCCCGGACATGAGCCGTAACGTCGGGAGGATCGGCTCGTCGGGCGTCTTGCGTTGCTCGCCGAGGTACGCCACGTAGAACGCGGTGCTCCCGCCCACCATGGTGGCGCCGTGCCGGCGGAAAACGGGCAGCACGTCGGGCGCGGAGAAGGCCTCGACCAGGATGGCCGGAAACCCCATGGACAACATGGTGACGAGATAGTCGGGACCGGCGATGTGCGCGAAGGGGAAGGCGATGGAGCCGACGTCGTCGGTCCCCATGTCGAGGGCGCGGGCGAGGCCCCAGCCGCCGGCGATCAACGTCTGGTCGGTGTGCTGCACTCCCTTGGGGTCGGCGGTCGAGCCGGAGGTGTAGTAGATCCAGCGGATCGGGGCGTCCCCGGCGGTCGCGCCTTCGGGTGGCGGCGGCAGCAGCGCGGGGTCACCTTCGGGCAGGCCGGCGTCGGTGGTGAGGATGGTGGGGCGGGTGGTGACGCCGGCCAGCGCACCCTCGGCGATGGCCACGAAGTCGGTGCCCCGCCAGGTGGAGGGGATGACGAAGAGCTCCGCACCGGTCTGGCGGAGGGCGAACCCCACCTCGCGCTCGCGGTAGAGGTGGATGATCGGGTTCTGGACCGCGCCGAGGCGGGCCAGGGCGATGGACAGCACGACGGTGTCGATCCGGGTGGGCAACTGCCAGGAGACGACGGAGCCGGTCGTGATGCCCATCCCGTGCAGACCGGCGGCGACCCGTTCGACCTGGTCACGGAACTGTCCAGCGGTGACCGTCTCGCCGTCCGCCGCGATGAGCAGGGGATGGTCCGGCGACACCTGCGCTCGGCGGTCGACCAGCTCCCACATGGTGCGGGCGCCGGTGAGTGTCTCGCTCGTGGTCATGACCCTCCTTCCGGGACCACTCTCATAGCAGCTGGCGGCGAGGGGTCGAGGCGGGCGGAGGCGCCGCTGGACCTCTGGCGGGTGCAGAATGGCTTCGTGGCGAGACGCCCGGTGCACTCGGAGGACCGTTCGGCGGTGCCGGACGCTGGCGGCAAGGTGGTCGATCGCCGGCGCCAGGTCCGCCTGATCGGCATCGCCGTGGCGGTCATTTTGCTGGCGTGGTTCGCCGCGGCCAACACCAGGAAGGTGCAGATCGACTTCTGGGTCTTCCACCGCCAGGCGCCCGTGATCCTCGTGATCCTCATTTCGGGCCTGCTTGGGGCTCTGATCGCGCTCCTGATCATGCGACGCAAGCCCAAGCCCGAGGAATAGAGCCCGGCCCCAGGCGGCGGTTCGGCGTGCCGGCGGGGTGACCTCGGCCCCCTGAGCACGACCTGAGTCGGCTATTGCAAGTGCATGACCGCGTGCTCATGCTGGCGATCGGGTTCTAAGCTGCTTGGCGGTGGAGACGGACGTGCAGACCGGCACGAAGGGGCACAAGCTCGTTGTCCGCGCCCTCGGGGCGTGCCAACATGGGTCGCAGGTGGCTATGGAGATCCCAGGGGGTAGATGGTAGTGCCGCTTTCCGACCACGAACAGCGCATTCTGGCGGAGCTCGAGGAGTCACTGGTTCGCCAGGACCCCGAGTTCGCGGAGCGCGTACGTTCGGAGACCGTCTACCGGCACGCCGGCCGCTACTGCAAGTGGGCCGCCGTCACCTTCGTCCTCGGGGTGGTGATCCTCGTCGCCTTCTACAGCAAGTCGGTCATCGCCGGCTTCGTCGGCGTCGTGATCATGTTCGCCTCCGCTGTCTGGTTCGAGCGCAACTTGCGTCGCATGGGACGAGCGGGGTGGCACGACCTGACGCGATCGAAGGACGGGGAACCGAAGGCTGCCGGGGCGACCAACGGCATCGAGAGCGCGGTGAGCGACGCCCGTGACTGGTTCCGCTCCCGTTTTCACCGGCGCGAGAGCTGAGCGTCCGCGGGGCCGTCGGCGGCTCCGCTTTGCTGAGCCGGTGACGTGCATGCCGCAGCTCGGCCACGGACCCCGGTAACAATCCTCCCGTGGCAGATCTCGCCCTCGCCGTCGACATCGGCGGCACCAAGATGGCTGCCGGGCTCGTTGCCCACGACGGCTCCCTGCTCGAACGGGCGGTGCGGCCGACGCCGGCCTCCGCCGGCCCCGACGACGCCGAGGCCCTATGGGACAACGTGGCCGGCCTGGTGGAGGGTGTCACCGCCCTGGTGGGGCCGGGGGACCGCCTCGTGGTCTGTGGCACCGGGTGCGGAGGGCCGATGAGCCCTGGCGGCGACGAGGTGTCGCCGTTGAACATCGCCGGGTGGCGGTTCTTTCCATTACGGGCCCGCTTGGCGGCATTGACCGGGCTCCCCACCTTCGTGGACAACGATGCGAAGGCGTTGGCGCTCGGCGAGGGGTGGGTCGGCGCGGCGGTCGGGTACGACAACTACCTCGGCATGGTCGTGTCGACCGGAGTGGGTGGCGGCATCGTGCTCGACGGGCGGCTGCTCGACGGGCGGCTCGGCAACGCGGGCCACATCGGCCACATCGTCGTCATCCCCGACGGGCGCCCCTGCGTGTGCGGGAGCCGGGGATGTCTGGAGGCGGAGGCGTCGGGTACGGCGCTGGCGGCCCTGACCGGTCAGCCGGCGCGGCTGGCCCCATCGGAATGGATCGACCGGACCGGCATGCTCGTCGGTCGTGCCATTGCGATGGTGGCGATCCTGCTCGACCTCTCACTGGCCGTCGTGAGCGGATCGGTGGCGCTGGGTTTCGGCGCGCCCTTCTTCACGGCGGCCCAGTCGGAGATGGATCAGCTCTGCCGGATCGAGTTCGCCCGGGGGACGCGGGTGGTGCCCGGTGGGCTGGGGGAGAGCGGCCCGCTCGTGGGCGCGGCCCGCGTGGGGCTGTGTGGGGTGGGGGTGGTGGCGTGAGCGATGGTGCGGCGAGCGGCGGGCCCCGGCGGCGGGGCCGGGGCTGGGGCCGGGACGTCGGCGTCGTGCTGCGGGCCGTCGGGCCCCATCCCGGGCTCTGGTGGGCCTCCGCCGGCGCCTTCCGGCGCATGGCCCGGCGCGGTTGGTGGCGCCGGGCCCCGTTTCTCCCGCTTCCCGGGGACGCCTACTGGCGCTTTCGCCTCGAGACCGCCTACGGCGGGGACGGCGCGACGGGGGAGCTGACCGCGGACGACGTGCAGGCCTACGTGCGCTGGTGTCAGAGGTCACGGCCCCGCCGCGGATAGCCTCTCGGGGGTATGGAGCGGGTGCTCCTCCTCAATGCGACCTATGAGCCGCTTGCCCTGGTCTCGGATCGTCGTGCCGTCGTTCTGATGCTGGCGGGGCGCGCCGAGGCCGTGGCGTTCCGCGAGAACTGCGGCGTTTTCCATTCGGCCCGGCTCTCGGTCGACGTGCCGTCGATCGTCCGGCTCTCGCACATGGTGCGGATTCCACGCTGGGCCCGCACCCCACCCGTGACCCGCCGTTCCGTCCTTCGGCGCGACGGCGGGCTCTGCGTGTACTGCTCCCAACCGGCCGACACCATCGACCACGTGATCCCGCGCAGCAGGGGAGGGACCCACGACTGGTCCAACGTTGTCGCTGCCTGCAAGCGCGACAACCTGGTCAAGGCCGATCAGCTCCTCTCCGAGTTGGGCTGGACGATGAACGTGAAGCCGGCCCCGCCGGACGGGCACCTCTGGCGCTTGCGGCACCTGTCGGATGTGGACCCGTTGTGGGAGCCGTATCTCGCCGCGGCATCCTGAGGCTTGCCCCCCTCCCCGTCCCTCTTCGACGTCGAGCAGTTCCGCACAGAGACGCACCGAGTGGCGGTCGCTCGTGAGGTGACCGGCCCGACGTTGGTGCTCGGCAGCACACAGCCGACCGGGCTCGTCGACGGAGCCGCCATGCGGGAGCGCAAGGTAGGGCTGGCCCGGCGGCGCGGCGGGGGAGGAGCCGTGTATCTCGGGGCGGGCGAGCAGCTGTGGATCGACGTCTGGATCCCGCGGGATGACCCGCTCTGGGTCGTCGACGTGTCGGTGGCCGCCGAATGGGTCGGGGTGTGGTGGATAGAGGCTTTGGCCGCCATCGGGCAGCACGGCTTCGAGGTCCACCGCGGGCGGTCGGTGCCCGGCGACTTCGGCGACCTCGTGTGCTTCGCCGGTCGCGGGCCGGGCGAGGTGTTCCACCGCAACCGCAAGGTGGTCGGGCTGTCGCAGTGGCGGGCGCGGGAAGGGGCCCTGTTCTCCTCCTGCGCCTACCTGTGTTGGGACCCCGCGTCGTTGCTGGCGCTCGTCGCCGTGGAGCAGGACGCCAGCATGGAACTGGTGCGCCAACTGGCGCCGATGGCTGCCGGGCTGGCCGAGCTGGAACCGCCGGTGGATGACGTGGCGGAGGTCCGGACGAAGCTGTTGGACTCGTTCCCTGAGTTCATGGTGACAGCGCCCCCGGCCGACTAGGCCCGCCGCCGGCTCTTCCTTCTTCACTTCCTTCTCCTCATTCCTCTTCCCTCCACTCGTTGAGCCCGGCGCGCCCCCCGGGGGGGTCGGGCCGGTCGCCGGAGCAAGTCCCGGTGGAGGAGCGCGGCGGGCCGCCTCCAGGGAGATTTCGACGCCCCGATGTCGCTGTGGCGCCCCGGGGGTTTCATTTGCGTTGCAGGGGGTCCAAGTAGTTGTGCAGTGGAGGAAAAGGGTTTAAAGTGGCGCGCAGTGGTGCCAGGGGGCGTCAGAGGACGCAAGCCAGGGAGCGTCGTGGGAGATACAGCTGGTGGCAGGCTTCGTAGGGAGATACGAGCATTCGCTCGACACGAAGGGCAGGGTGATCCTGCCGGTGAAGTTCCGCGGCCAATTCGAGCGGGGCGGGTATCTGACCCAGAACTCCGAGGGCTGTCTGGCGTTGTGGACGCCCGGGGAGTTCGAGCGGCAGATGGAGGCCATGCAGGAGAAGACGGACTCCGGTCGTGCCGATCGCAACCGGGCCCGTATATGGGCGTCGAATTCCGCCGAGGTCGAAATCGATCGGCAGGGACGCATGCCGATTCCCTCTCATCTGCGCACGTTCGCCCAACTCGAGGCCGAGGTGCTCGTGCACGGAGCCATCGACCGGGTGGAGCTGTGGAATCCGGCGGCCTGGGCCGAGCGGGTGCTGCCGGAGGAGAGCTGGTTGCTGGACGACGAGGCCTGACCACGACAACGACGATCGAGCCGAACGACACAACGACTGAAAGGACCAACGACAAGAACCTGAGCACGACAACAAAGACAGGCAGGACGCACTGGACCATGTGCAGCTCCTCGACCGGCGCGCTGGAAGGCCACTCCACCCACCTCCACGTTGGTCGTTCGGATCTCCACCTCCCTCTCGACCCACCGGCCGAGGGGCTGCAGATGGCCCATTCGTTCGAACACATTCCCGTGCTGCGCGACGAAGTGGTCTCGCTGTTCGCATCCGTGCCCCCCGGGGTGGTCGTCGACGCGACCATCGGAGGGGGCGGTCACGCCGCGGCGTTGCTGCAGGCGTATGACGGCCTGCGCATTGTCGGGTTGGACCGCGATCCCGCCGCTCTCGCTGCGGCCCGGGGGCGCTTGTCCTCCTACGGGGACCGGGTCACGCTCATCGCAGCACCCTTCTCCACCCTGGAGTCGGTTGTCTCCAGTCCCGGGTTCGGGCCCCTGGCGGGCGTGCTCCTCGACCTGGGCGTCAGCTCCCCTCAGCTCGACTGGTCGGAGCGGGGTTTCTCGTTCCGCGAGGACGGGCCGCTCGACATGCGGATGGACCCGACCAGCGGCCCGACGGCCGCCGACCTCGTCAACACCCTCGCGGTCGGTGACCTGGCGGCGCTGTTTCGGGAGAACGGAGAGGGGAGGCTGTCCGGGCGCATTGCCCGGGCCGTCGTACAAGCCCGGCCACTGACCTCCACGAGGCAGCTGGCCGAAGTCGTGGCGTCGGCCGTGCCGGCGCCGGCCCGCCGGAAGGGCCATCCCGCCCGGCGGGTGTTCCAAGCACTGCGCATTCAGGTGAACGACGAGCTGGGCCAGCTGGCATCCGCCCTGCCCGCCGCCCTGTCGTACCTCGCCGTCGGGGGAGTGTGCGCGGTGATCAGCTACCACTCGGGCGAGGACCGGCTGACGAAGCGGATCTTCGCCGACGCCGCCGCGGGCGGTTGCGTCTGCCCGCCGGGGCTGCCGTGCGTCTGCGGCGCGGTGGTGCGGCATCAGCTCGTCTTCCGTGGCGCGCGGAAGGCCTCGGCGGCGGAGGTCGCTGCCAATCCCCGGTCCGAGAGCGCCCGCCTCCGTGCCATCGTGCGCACAGAAGCCGAAGCGGCCTGATGGCGCCTCCTCCTGCGGCGTCGGCGACGGCAACCCGCCCGCACGCGGCCGGAACGGCATCGAGCGCCGTTCCCCGCCGTGGCGGACGTGGTGCACCAGCTCCCGCACCCCGGCGCGCCCCGCTCCGGATTGTCCCGACACGCACGCGGCGCGGCATTCGAGGGGGCCGCACCGCTGCTGGTCGGGGAAGGCTCCTCACCATCATCTCGGTGGGCATGGTGGTGGCTGCGCTACTAGCCGCTGTCGTTGGTCAGGCCCTCCTGGCCAACGGCCAGGTGAAGCTGGCCGCCCTGCAGCACGCCCTCTCAATTGAGCAGAGTGCGCACCGTCAGGCCGAGTTGGCCGTGGCCAAGCTCGAGACGCCGACGCGGATTGTGGCGGACGCGACGACGCAGCTGCACATGGCTGCAGCGAGCCCCATTGAGTTGCCCTATGTCTCCTTATCCGTGCCCCTCCCCACCCCGCAGGTGACGCCCGCACCCGCTCCACCGCCGCCGACAACCTCCTCGGCGGGTGCGGGCGCGCCGGCGGGGAGTGGCACGAGCAGTGCAGGCAGTTCTTCCACTGCGAGCGCCTCGGGCTCGGCCGCCGGGACAACGACACCGACGACGACGCCGTGAGCATCACGACCCGACAAGAGCTTGGGCGCGCGCGCGCTGGTTCAGGCCGTCAGAGCAGCTCCAAAACGGGACAGAGCAGTGCCAAAACGGCGTCCGGTCGAAGCCCGGGAAGAGCAGCGCGCCCCCCGACGTCGTCGGCGCGCGCGTCGTCCACCGACACCCGCCGGGCGCGTCCGGCGCCGCCCGGGCGTCGTCAACCCGCCGTCCCCCGCCGCTCGGCCGCCGCCGCGGCGCCGGCCACGAGACCCCGCCAGCGTCCACATCGCCCGCCCACCAAGGTCGCCCGCCTGCGCCAGCGGCGCGGCTGGGAGAACGGGACCTTCACGCGTCGAGTGCGATTCGTTCGCGTGGTCCTGATTGTGGCCATGGTGCTCGTGGTGGCCCGGCTTATCGACGTCCAGGTCTTGCATGCGAATGCGTACCAAGCGGCGGCGCGGGGGGAATCCTCCATCTCGGTCTCGTTGGCCTCGTTGCGCGGCGGCATCTATGACCGTGACGGCGCGCCGCTCGCGCTCTCGGTACCCACCGATGACGTCGTGGCCGACGACTTCCAGATCGCGCACCCGGTGCAGACAGCCGATGCCCTGTCCCACATCATCAACGTCCCGGCGGCGACGCTGGCCGCCGAGCTGCACCGGCGGACGGGGTACGTGGTCCTGGCCCGCCAGCTCTCCCAGTCCATCGGGCAGACGATCTCGGCGGACGCTTTCCCCGGCATCTCACTCGTCGCCGACTCCGAGCGGGAGGTCCCGAACGGGAACCTGGCCGAGCCCGTCGTCGGGTTCACGAATGCGGCCGGCAAAGGCGCAGCCGGGCTGGAGTACGGGGACAATCGCCTGCTGGCCGGTGTCGACGGCAAGGAGACCATCATGGAGTCGCCCACCGGCGTGACCCTGCCCCAGTCTCCGGTGACGCAACAGGTGGCTTCGAGCCCGGGCACCGGCATGGAGCTCACGGTCGACTCCCAGCTCCAGTACGAGTCCGAGCAGGCGCTGGCCAAGGCGATCGAGACCTCCAAATCCACCAGCGGCACCGCCGTCGTCATGGACGTGAAGACGGGCCAGATCCTCTCCATGGCCAACCTCGTCGCCACCCACCCGGCGGCGCTCGGTGCGACGACCACGGCGACCACGACGACCACGGCGGACCCCGGTGGTGTGGTGCCGATTGGGCCGAACAACGCCATCAACGAAGCGCAGAGCAACCTGGCCGTGACCCAGCTGTACGAGCCGGGCTCGGTCTTCAAGCTCGTCACCTTCTCGGCCGCGCTGCAGGACGGCCTGATCAACCCCAACTCCGAATTCACCGTCCCCGACCAGATCAGCCTGGACGGGTCGACCTTCCACGACGCCGAGCCTCACCCGACCGAGCAGCTCAGTGCGACGCAGATCCTGGCCCAGTCGTCCAACATCGGGACCTCCGAGATCGCTCAGGGCGTGGGGGAGCAGCGGTTGCTCAACCAGGTCAAGATGCTCGGCTTCGGCCAGTCGACCGGGCTCGACTTCCCGGGCGAGTCGCCGGGTCTCCTGGCGACCGCCGCCCAGTGGGAGCCGACGGACTACGTGTCTCTCCCCATCGGCCAGGTCGACGCGGTCAGTGCCTTGCAGGTGCTCGATGCGTACAACGCCGTCGCCAACGGCGGCACCTACGTCGCGCCGAAGCTGGTCCAGGCCACGGTCAGCCCGTCCGGTGCGCTGACCAAGACCGCTCCCTCGGCAACCCACGAGGTCTTCTCGCCCTCTGTCGACGCCGAGCTGACCTCCATGCTGGAGCAGGTCGTGAACGAGGGGACGGGCACCAGCGCTGCCGTGCCGGGGTACACCGTGGCCGGCAAGACGGGGACCGCCCAGATCCCCACCGCCGGCCACGACTCCTACATCCCCGGCGCCTACATGGCATCGTTCGTCGGGTTCGCGCCGGCCGCCAACCCCACTCTCTCCATGATCGTGGTCCTCGACCGGCCGACGCCGATCTTCGGCGGCACGGTGGCCGCGCCGGTGTTCTCGCAGATCATGAGCTACGCGCTGCACCGCTACGACATCCCCACCACCCCCGGCGTGTCGACGCCCGCCGCCACCCCCGGCACCACGCCCACCTCGACGTCGGACCAGGCCCAGGACATCACGTGACCCAGCTCCACACACCCATTGCGGCCGTCTCGCAGGGGTGTCCGAGGCGTGCAACGCTGTCGGTCCGACCATGCCACGCGTGCTCATGAACCTCCTCTTCGACGACATAGAGGTGATCGAGTCTGTCGGCGACCCCTCCGCGGTCGAGGTGGGAGGCATCTCGCACGACAGCCGCCGGGTCGTCCCCGGGGACCTCTTCTGCTGCGTGCCCGGCCGCGTCAGTGACGGGCACACCCACGCTGCCGAGGCGGTGGACCGTGGCGCCATCGGCCTCCTGTGCGAGCACTTCATTCCGGAGCTCATCGACCAAGACGTGGTGCAGACGCGGATCGCGGAAGGCACCATGCGCCCAGTCATGGCACGGCTGGCCGCCGCGTTCTACGGCTATCCCGCGCGCGACCTCTTGACGATCGGCGTGACGGGAACCAACGGCAAGACGACCGTGACCCAGTTGCTGGGCGACCTGCTCGGCGCGGCCGGCCGGCCGACCAACGTCATGGGGACGCTGTCGGGGACCCGCACGACGCCCGAGGCGACCGAGGTGCAACGGGTGCTGGCCGGGGTGCGCGACCGGCAGAAGTCCGACGGCCAACGTCACGCCGTGGCCTTGGAGGTGTCGAGCCACGCGCTCGTCCAGTCCCGCGTCGAGGGCATCCACTTCGACGTTGCGGTCTTCACCAACCTCAGCCACGACCATCTCGACTACCACGGGACGATGGAGGCGTACTTTGAGGCGAAGGCGATGCTCTTCACCCCGAGCCATGCTCTTCGCGGCGTCGTCAACGTCGACGATCCCTGGGGGCAACGTCTTCTGGAGCGCGCCCGGATCCCGACGATCGCCGTGCGCCATGCTGATGCGACCGACATTGTGCTCCGTCCCGGCCATTCGGAGTTCACCTGGCGCGGGCAGCGGATCACCATGCCGCTGACGGGTGCCGTCAACGTGGACAACGCCCTCCTGGCGGCCGAGGCCGCCCTGGCTCTGGGCGAGCCGGAGCTCGGGCCGGTGGAGATCGCTCGGGCCATGGGCCACCTGGCCCCGGTCCCAGGCCGGCTGCAGGTCATTGCCGCGCCGGACCCGGGGCAGGCGGAGACCGCCGGCGGTGATCGCCCTTCCTTTACCGTCCTGGTCGACTACGCGCACACGCCCGCCGGGCTCGAGGTCGTGCTCGGCGAGGCGCGCGGACTGGCGCCTGCGGGCCGGGTGCTGTGCGTCTTCGGCTGTGGCGGGAACCGGGACAGGGAGAAGCGCCCCCTTATGGGCGCGGCAGCGGCGCACCTGAGCTCTCTGGCGTTTCTCACGTCCGACAATCCCCGCGACGAAGACCCTCTGGCCATCATTGAGGAGGTGCTCGTCGGCATTCCGGGCGGGCGGGCCAACCCGCGGGTTGTGGTCGAGTCCGATCGCGGCGTGGCCATCCGCCTCGCGCTCGATGCGGCGCGGCCGGGCGACATCGTCGTCATTGCGGGCAAGGGTCATGAGACGTACCAGGAGGTGGCCCGGCAGCGCTTTCCCTTCGACGACGCGGTCGAGGCCCGCCGGGCCCTCTCGGCGCGCTTCGGATCGGACCCGCGGACCTGGACCGCTCTGCCGGGAGCAATGCCCGTCGGCGCCGCTTCCGTGACGGTTGAGACAAAGTCGGCTCCTCGCCACTCCCTGCCGGAGGCCTGACGCCGCGTGCTCGGCCTGCTCGTCTCGGGAAGCGTCGCTCTGTGGATCGCCATCCTCTTCACTCCCTTCCTGATCCGCTACTTCCGCCAGCGGGAACTCGGCCAGCACATCAGGGAGGACGGCCCCGCCTCCCACTCGGCCAAGGCCGGGACGCCGACCATGGGCGGCATCGCCATCGTCGCCGCCACCGTCATCGGCTACGCCATCGGCCACATCGGCACCGAGATCCGCTTCTCGCGCACCGGCTACCTCGCCGTCGGCGCCGTGGTGGCCTTCGGCCTCATCGGCTTCCTCGATGACTACATCAAGGTCCACCACAAACGCAGTCTCGGGCTGAACAAGCGGGGCAAGTCAGCCGCCCAGCTGGCCTGCGCGCTCGTCTTCGCCGAGTTGGCGCTGCATTGGGCGCACACGTCGACCGCACTTTCGTTCACGCGGGCCGACGCCATCGGCATCAACCTGGGACCGTACCTGTGGGTCGTGTTCGCCGTCCTCGTCATGGTCGGCTCGTCCAACGCGGTGAACATCACCGACGGGGTCGACGGGTTGGCCGCGGGGTCGGGGACGTTCTGCTTCGCCGTGCTCTCCATCATGGGCTACTGGATCTTCCGCCACTACACCATCTACCACGTGCTCCCGGCTTCGGCCGTCGACCTGGCTCTGGTGTCGGTGGCGCTGGCCGGCGCCTGCATCGGGTTCCTGTGGTGGAACGCCGCGCCGGCCAAGATCATCATGGGCGATACCGGATCGCTCGCCATCGGTGCCGGCCTGGCTGCGCTGTGCCTCCTGCTCAACCTCGATCTCTTGCTGCTCGTGATCGGCGGGCTCTTCGTCATGGAGACCGTGTCGGTCATCCTCCAGATCATCAGCTTCCGTGCCTTCCACCGGCGCATCTTCCGGATGGCCCCCATTCACCACCACTTCGAGCTCGGGGGCTGGCCCGAGACCACGGTGATCGTCCGCTTCTGGATCCTCGGCGGCCTTTTCTGCGCGTTGGGGCTCGGCATCTTCTACGGCGACTTCCTGACAGTGGCGAAGTTCACATGACCGGCTCCCGCGTCGACGCGCACGTCAGGGGGCGGACCCGCGGCGCGGTCCGCCACTTCGGCAGCGCGGTGGGGGAGACTGGACCCATGCATCGGGTGTCGGACCGGGCGGAGCGGCGCGCCCGCGCCCAGAAGGAGTGGGCGCCATGACCTTGACGCGCAGCATCGCCCCGGCCGAGCGGCACGCGAGGCCCCGGCCGCGCCGGGCTCCGGCGACGAAGACGAAGGCCAACGCCCCGCGCTCGGCGGCGCACCGCGAGGCCGAGCGCGGGGCGGGTATTGGCATCAGCATCGGCAGCCACCGGCTCTCGGTCTCGACGCTGTTGCTCCTCGACGTCGTCCTCCTCTGCCTCATCGGGCTCGTCATGGTCGGATCGGCGTCCTCGGTGATCTCCATCGCCACCTACGGCTCGCCGTGGGCCATCCTCATCCGAGAAGCCATGTGGATGGCGATCGGCGCCATAATGCTGTGGCTGGCCGTCCGCTTCGACTACCGCAAGCTGCGGCGCTTCAGCCCGCTCATCATGCTGGTGACAATCGGCCTCCTCTTCGTCGTGCTGGTCCCGGGCCTCGGCGTCCACGCCATGGGGTCGAGCCGCTGGGTCGGGTTCGGGCAGTTCCGCCTGCAACCGTCCGAGTTGATGAAGCTGGCCCTCACGCTGTTCGCCGCCGACTTCATCACCCGCCGCCTCGATGAGGACGCCGCCGACCGCCGCATCATCGGCCCGCTCCTCATCGTGACCGGCTTCGCCTGCGTGCTCATCCTGGCCCAGCCGGACATGGGCACGGCCATGGTCCTCGGCTTCATTGCGCTGGCCCTCCTGTTCGTCTCCGGTGTGCGTCTCGGTCCGGTCATGAAGGTGATGGCCGCGCTGGTCGGCCTGGCCCTGATTGTGGCCGTGGCCTCGCCCTACCGCCGGGCCCGGTTGCTGTCGTTCATGGACCCCTCCGCCCACAGCTCGGGCTCGGGCTACCAGGTCATGCAGTCGCTCATCGGCCTGGGGTCGGGCCACTTCGTCGGCTCCGGCCTCGGCGGCGGCCAGGCGCAGTGGGGTTTCCTCCCGAACGCGCACACCGACTTCATCTTCTCCGTCATCGGCGAGCAGCTCGGGATCGTCGGCGCCCTGTTCGTGCTCGCCCTGCTGGGCGGGTTCATGTGGCTCGGCATCCGTGCGGCGGTGCAGTCGACCGACCGCTTCGGCGCTCTGCTCTCCCTCGGACTGGTGGCCTGGGTGGGGGTGGAGACCCTCATCAACGTGGGCGCGGTGGTGGGCGTGCTCCCGGTCACCGGGATTCCGCTCCCGTTCATCTCCTTCGGTGGCTCGTCGCTGGTGATCACGATGGCTGCGGCCGGAATCCTGATCAACGTCGCCCGCCAGGGTGAGGCCGGGACTGCGCTGCGGGTCGCCGGGTCGGGTCGCCGGCCTGCCGGCACGGCGCGAGGTCGGTGAGCACACGGCGCGGCACGGTGATTGCGGGCGGCGGGACGGGCGGACACATCGTCCCCTCGCTGCAGATTGCGCGCGCGTTGGTTGACCGGGGGCACGCGGTGGAGTCGATCGAGCTCTACGGTTCGCGCCGGGGCCAGGAGGCCACGACCTGGCCGAGTCTCGAATTTCCCCACACCCTGCTCCCGGGCCGAGGAGTGCGCCGCAGCATGCGGCCCTCCGCCTGCTGGGCCAATGCGGGGGCGGTGGTCGGCCTGGCCTGGGCCTGCTTGCGTGGCATCGGCTCGTTCCTGCGCCGTCGGCCCCGGGTGGTCGTCGTCGTGGGCGGGTATGCCAGCTTCCCGGCCGGGGTGGCGGCCGTGCTCACCCGCGTCCCGCTCGTCTGCATGACGACCGACTCGGTACCGGGCGCCGTCAACGGACTGCTCGGTCGTTTCGCCGCGGCCAATGCGGTGGCCTTCGCCGGGACGGACCTGCCGCGGGCCCATGTCACCGGCACGCCGGTGGGGCCTGAATTGGCGACGCTGCAGCGAACTCCCAAGGGCCGGGCCACCAGTCGGGTGACGTTGGGCCTGCCCCCCGATCGCCAGACCGTGGCCTGCGCCGGCGGGTCCCTCGGTGCCCGCCAGGTCAATCGCGCCGTGGCGGACCTGGCCGCGGCGTGGGCCGCCCGGGCCGACCGCGCGCTGTACCAGGTCACCGGGCGACGAGACTATGAGGCGTTCGCGCGCGGTCCCGTGGAGAGCCCCGCAGTCGATGGAGCGACCGAGACCGACACCGGAGGCGAGGACGGGGACGAGGACGGGCGGCGCGGCCTGCGCTACCGGGTGGTGCCCTTTGAGGACAAGATGCCAGACTTCTACAACGCAGCCGACATCTGTGTCGTCCGGGCCGGGGCCATGACGGTCGCCGAGCTGCTGGTCTCGGGTGTCCCCGCCATCCTTGTCCCGTTGCCCGGCGCACCGCGCGACCACCAGACGCACAACGCCGAGGCGCTGGTCGGCATGGGCGCGGCGGTGCAGATCCCCGACCGCGAGTGCGATGGGCGCCGCCTCGCCCGAGAGCTCGATGCACTCCTGGCCGATCCCGACCGCCTCCGCGCCATGCGTGAGGCGGCCCAGGCGAATGGTCACCCCGACGCGGCAGCCCGCGTCGCCGAACTGGTTGACGCCCATGCCCGCTGACACCGCCCTCGACCTGGGCGTGCCCCGGCGCATCCACATCGTGGGTATTGGCGGAGCCGGCATGAGCGCCATCGCGCTCGTGCTGCGGGACATGGGTCATCAGGTGTCGGGGTCGGACCTGAAGGACTCACAGGTGGCCGAGCGGCTGCGCTCGCACGACATCACGGTGGCGGTCGGGCACGCACCGGAGAACGTGGTTGGCGCCGATGCGCTGACGTACTCACCCGCGGTCCAGCAGGAGAACCCCGAGCTCGTCGAGGCACGCGCCCGGGGCATCCGGGTGGTGCCGCGCTCCGAGATGCTGGCGGCTATCTGCGCCACCCGCCGCTGCCTGGCCGTGTCGGGCACGCACGGGAAGACGACGACCGCCTCCATGCTCTCGCTGATCCTGGTCGAGGCGGGGATGCGACCCTCCTTCGTCATCGGCGCCGACGTCAACGAGATCGGGACCAACGCAGTCTGGGACACAGGGGAGTGGCTCGTCGTCGAGGCGGACGAGAGCTACGGCACGTTCCAGGCGATCGCACCGGACCTGGCCGTGCTGACCAACGTCGAGCCGGACCATCTCGATTTCTACGGGACCTTCGACGTGCTGCGCGCCGCCTTCGCCGACTTCGTGGCGGGCGCCCGGCTGGGTTCGGTGGTCTGTGCCGACGACCCCGAGGCGGCGGCGATCGGCCGCGAGCACGGCGCGACCACCGTCGGGGCCGACCCCGGGTCGACCTACGTCATGGAGCACCTCGACCTGCAGCGCAGTTCCGTGTCCTTCACCCTGCGCGGTCCGGACGGGGAGCTGGGCACGGTCGCCATGGGTGTCCCGGGCCTGCACAACGCGCGGAACGGGGCGACCGCCGTCGTGGCTTCCCTGCAGGCGGGGGCGCCCTTCGCGGCGGCCCAGGCCGCGTTGGCCCGCTTCGCGGGGGTGACCCGGCGCTTCGAGTTCCGCGGTGAGATCAACGGAGTGACCTTCGTGGACGACTACGCCCACCTCCCGGCAGAAGTGCGCGCCGCCCTGGCCACGGCCCGGACGGGCGGGTGGGCCCGCGTGGTGGCGGTGTTCCAGCCGCACCGCTTCTCGCGTACCGCCGCGCTGGCGTCGGCGTTCGGGTCCGCCTTCACCGATGCCGACGTGTTGGTGGTGACCGACATCTACAGTGCCGGCGAGCGACCGGTTCCCGGTGTGTCGGGTCGGCTGGTGGCCGATGCCGTCCGGGGCCAGGATCCACGGCTCCCGGTCACCTACGTGGCGGGCTGGGAAGAGTTGCGCCAGACCGTGGGCGCCGCGCTGCGCCCCGGCGACCTCTGCCTCACCCTCGGCGCTGGTGATCTGACGACGTTGCCCGACCAGCTGCTGGAGTCCCCCCAGTGGTGACGTCGTGGTGACGTCCGACGCCGAATGGCGCGTGCTGGCGGGCCGCCTGGGTGAGAGGGCGACGCTGGGCAAACCGCTGGGTCCACTGACTACCTACGGCGTCGGCGGGCCGGCGGCGCTCTACGTCGAGGTCGAGGATCCCGACGATCTCACCGCGGTGCGCCTGGCGTGTCGGGAGCACGCGGCGACGCTGGCGTCGTCGTCGCCGGGTTTCCCCGCGGCGTTCGTTCTCGGTCGCGGCTCCAACCTGTTGGTAGCGGACGAGGGGTTCGAGGGGATCGTGCTGCACCTTGGAGCCGGTTTCGGCGACATTGAGCTGCCGCCGCCGGAGCCGGGGCAGGGCGCGTCCGCCGGAAGTGCCCCCGTCGTGGTGCGGGCGGGTGCTGCCGTGGCGCTGCCGGTGCTGGCCCGCCGCGTCGCCGACGCGGGATGGAGCGGGCTGTCTTGGGCCGTCGGCGTCCCGGGGTCGGTCGGCGGTGCCGTGCGGATGAACGCCGGAGGCCACGGCTCGGACATGGCCTCGTGTCTCGTCCGTTACTCCTGGGCCGATCTCTTCAGTGATGCCGACGGCACCGATGAAGTTGGCCATCTGGACTACGGCTATCGCTCCTCTACGGTCGGGGCCTCGCGGGTGGTGGTGGCGGCGGAGTTGGCCGTCACGCCGGGTTCGGTGGCGGAGGAGCAGTCGACGCTGAGCGCCATCGTCAAATGGCGGCGCGAGCACCAGCCGGGCGGTTCCAATGCCGGCTCGGTGTTCACCAATCCCGAGGGCGACTCGGCAGGGCGTCTCATTGAGGCGGCCGGGTTGAAGGGCTTCCGCATGGGCACGGCGCACGTATCGGAGAAGCACGCCAACTTCATGCAGGCGGACAAGGACGGTCGGGCGGGCGACGTCCACGCGCTTATGACACATGTGCGGGACGTCGTGGCGGAGCAGAGCGGGGTGGTGCTGCGGGCCGAGGTCCGCCTCCTCGGCTTCGGCGGCGGGAAAAATGGTGCGGTGGACGGGAACGGTGACCCACGGGCGCGGACGAGAGTGGGACAACGCGATGACGCCTGACAAGACGGCGGGCGGGAAGGGCTCGTCGGCCGAGAAAGGCCTACTGCGCCGCATGGACCCTCGCATCTCCGCCCGGCGGACGGCGGTCATGAAGGAGCAGGGTCAGCGTCGTTTGATAATCGCGGGTGTGGCACTCGGCGCGGCCGCCCTCCTGGTGGGTGGGTGGTTCCTCGTCCACACGCCGCTCTTCTCCGCCCGTTCGGTGACGGTCACCGGCAACCTGCACGAGACGGCGGCCGAGGTCGTCACCCAGGCCGGACTGGCCGACCGCCCGCCGCTGCTCGACGTGAACGCCGGCGCGGCGGCCGCCCGGCTGGAGGAGCTCCCGTGGGTACGCACGGCCACCGTGCACGTGTCGTGGCCCGATGGCGTCCACATCGCCGTGACAGAGGAGACGGCCCGCTTCACCGTCGCCACGCCGGCCGGGAAGTGGGAGTCGCTCAGCAATGACGGTCGAGTGCTCGGCGAGTCGACCACCCGCCCGCCGGGCCTGTTGCTCCTGACGGTGCCGGAGCCTCCCGGCGAGCCCGGCACGGTGCTCTCCACCAAGGACGCGCCAGGGCTCCGGGTTGCCTCCTCGCTGCCGACCTCCTTCGTCGGACAGGTGACCGCGGTGACGGTCGAGCCCGCCGGCTGGGTCCAGTTGGCCCTGACCACCCCTATCGTCGTCGATATCGGAACAACCGCGGAGCTCACCGCGAAATACGAGGATGTGTCCTCCATTTTGGCGGGGGCCACCCTGCACAACGGGGATGTGATCGACGTCAGCGTCCCCGATGCGCCGACGGTGACCTCAGGCTGACGTAAGATGCTTGACCTGCCTGAACACCCCCCGTATGGTGGGGCCACGTTCCCGCACTGTGAACATCAACCTTCCCCAGAGGTTCAGGGATTGGTCGCTGATCGCAGTCCGCGGGCGACGTCTGGCGGAGACCACCAGCGAGTGACCGGTCGGCGATCGACCCGAGGACGAGGGAGTTCATGACGACCGTGCCTTCCCAGGGCAACTACCTGGCAGTGATCAAGGTCGTCGGGATCGGTGGCGGTGGCGTCAATGCCATCAACCGGATGATCGACTCTGGTCTGCGCAACGTCGAATTCATCGCGGCCAATACCGATGCCCAGGCGCTGCTCATGAGCGACGCCGACCTGAAACTGGACATCGGGCGCCAGCTCACCCGTGGGCTTGGTGCAGGCAGTGATCCCGAAGTGGGACGACTGGCTGCCGAGGAGCACCGGCAGGAGATCGAGGATGCGCTGCAGGGCGCGGACATGGTGTTCATCACTGCCGGCAAGGGCGGCGGCACCGGGACCGGCGCGGCGCCTGTCGTGGCCGAGATCGCCAAGAGCCTGGGCGCCCTGACGATCGGCGTCGTGACCCGGCCCTTCACCTTCGAGGGCCGGCGACGGGCGATGCAGGCGGAGAAGGGGATCCAGATTCTCAAGGAGAAGGTCGACACCCTCATCGTCATTCCGAACGACCGTCTGCTCACCGTTTCAAATGACAAGACCAGCATGGTCAATGCGTTCAAGATGGCCGACGAGGTCCTCATGCAGGGTGTGCGAGGCATCACCGATCTGATCACCGTCCCCGGCCTCATCAACACCGACTTCGCCGACGTGAAGATGGTCATGACCAATGCCGGCACCGCCATCATGGGCATCGGCTCCTCCATCGGCGAGGGTCGGGCCGCCAACGCGGCGCGGGCTGCCATCACCTCTCCGTTGCTCGAGGCCTCCATTGAGGGCGCCCGTGGCATGGTGCTCAACATCGCCGGGGGCTCTGACCTCGGACTCTTCGAGGTGAACGAGGCCGCCGAGATCATTCACGCTGTGGCGCATCCGGACGCCAACATCATCTTCGGCGCCGTCATCGACGACGCCATGGGCGACGAGGTGCGCGTGACCGTGATCGCGGCCGGGTTCGAACGCTGGGAGGAGGGCGCCGTGCCCACCTCCAAGTCGGGTGACCTCGCATCAACGATCTTCTCGACGCCCGAGCCGGTGGACATCTTCGCCGACGCCACCGGGTCGGAGCAGGAGCTCGACCTGGGAGACGACGATTTCGACGTCCCCTCCTTCCTTCGCTAGCGACGAGGTCGCGCGAAGGCTGCTTTCAGTCCGGGAGCGCATCGAGCGCGCCGGTGGCGATCCGTCCCGGGTGCGGGTGATCGGTGTCACCAAGGGTTTCGGCCCGGAGGCCGTGGACGCGGCCCGGAACGCGGGACTGTCGGATCTGGGCGAGAACTACGCGGCTGAGCTGGTGGCGAAGGCGGCCGCCGAGAGTGACGTCGGGGTGGTCTGGCACTTCCTCGGTGCGGTGCAACGGAACAAGGTGGCGCAGCTCGCCCCATTGGTGGGGGTGTGGCAGAGCGTGGCCCGCCAGGCCGAGGGCGCGCGCATCGCCCGCTTTGCGCCAGGGGCCCGGGTCCTGGTGCAGGTCGAGACGACCGGTCTGCCCGGTCGCAACGGATGCCCTCCCGCCGCCACAGGGGACCTGGTGTCGCGGCTCGGCGATCTCGGGCTCGATGTGCAGGGGCTCATGACTGTGGCGGCGCCCGGCGAAGGCGCAGCGAAGGAGGCCTTCGAGACCCTGGGGCGCCTGGCCGATCGCCTTGGGCTGGCGGAACGCTCCATGGGCATGAGCGACGACCTCGAAGCAGCCGTTGCCGCCGGTTCGACGATAGTGCGCATCGGGCGGGCCCTCTTCGGAGCGCGACCGCCGGCGCCCGCAACGTGAGGTGGAGGCTGACGGGGGATCTCCTGTGGAGGCCGAGGTGAGGCTGAGCAGGAGCGTGACAGTGGCGGGAACCCGAGTCCCGGGCCGTCAGGACCTGCCTGGGTTGCCGAGCAGGCACTACGCTGTCCGAGGACAGGAGAAGGAATGTCACCCTCGTTCATGAAGAAGACCATGGTGTATCTCGGCCTGCTCGATGACGAGTACGACGAGTACGACGACCTGGAGGACCGCGCGCCACGCGGATTCTCGGCCGCGACCCGGGTCGAGCCCCGGTCACAGGACCAGGATCCGGAGCCGGCTGAGGCGTTCAGCGGGGGCATGAGCCGGGTCCGCACCATTCCTCGCGAATCAGCCCAGCCGAGCCAGCAGTCCAGGTCAGCGCCCAGCAACGTGGCGCCCCGAACGACGGCCGTGCGGGCCGTTCCGGTCGATCCGACCATGAACCCGACCGGCCCGGCGCCGGCTGCCCCCTCGGGGCGTGTGCATGTCGTCGCCCCGTCGCGGTTCGGCGACGCCAAGGAGATCGCGGATCGTCTGAAGGACAACCGGCCGGTGATCGTCAACCTCCAGATGGCCGATCGCGACCTGCAGCGGCGGATGATCGATTTCTGCAGCGGGGTGACCTACGCGCTGAGCGGCGAGATGGAAAAGGTGGCGGACCAGGTCTTCCTGCTCGCGCCGACCAACGTGAAGGTCTCCGACGAGGAGCGTCAACGGCTGGTCGAGCGCGGTTTCGGCCGCGACTAAACGAACTACCCTCGCGGGTTGATGAGCATCTTTCACGTTCTCGCGTGGCTGATTGAGGCCTACATCTGGCTCGTCATGTTCCCCTACGCCATCCTGAGCTGGTTTCGGATTCAACCGGGGACGACGTTGGCCCGGATCCAATACTTCCTCTTTCAGGCGACCGAGCCCGTGTTGCGTCCGGTGCGCCGGATCATCAAGCCGATGGGCGGGCTCGACTTCTCCTTTCTCGTCGTCATCCTGGTTGCCCAATTCGTGCTGATTCCGGTGCTCTTGGCCTGATTCCGCCATACCTGGTATGGCTCCAGGCAGGGGTTACACTTGAGATCCATGGACAATTCTCAGGCACCCCCATCGATCCTCGACACGCTTCGCACCGTGGAGTTCCGCCTCGGGCTGAAGGGCTACAACGTCGACGAGGTCGATGAGTACCTGGACAAGGCGGCCCAGGAAGCCGAGGGCCTTCAGGATCACGTCAGGCAGCTGAACGAGCGGCTGCGCCAGGCGAGCGAGCGCATCGCGCAGCTCGAGCGGGACAAGCGGGCGGCACCGGTGGCGGCCGAGAACGAAGAGGGGGTCGCCGCTGCGGTGGCGGTAGCTGCCGCGACGGCCGAGGCCAACGCGCTCTCCGACGAGACACTGCAACGCACGCTCCTCCTGGCACAGAAGTTCGTCGACCAGACGAAGCGCGAGAGCGAGGCGGAGGCTGCCGCGGTGGTCGCCCAGGCGGAGGAGACGGCACGGGCCGCCGTCGCCGCTGCCGAGACGACGGCGGCGCAATTGCAGGCCGAGACGCACCAGAAGCTCCGCGAGGAGGTCTCGCGCCTGGAGGCCACACGGACCGAGTTGGCCACTGACGTCGAGAGCATGGCCCGACACCTCGAGTCGGAGCGCAACCGCCTCCGCGGCGCCCTCTCCGAGATCCTCAAGTGGGTCGACGAGAACGTGCAGCCGGCGAACTCGCTCATGGGCGTGAAGCCGAAGGCGGCACCGCCACAGGCGCCGCACGACCAGGACGCCCAGCAGAGACTGCCGGAGGCGGACGCCGGTCCGCCGACCCTGAACCTGCAGAGCGCTTCGGTCTCGGGAGTGCCTCGGCCCCTCTAACCCACACCGAAGGTGGCGGCGGGGCTGGTTGCCCCTGTCCCTCGCGGTCCGGTATCGTCACCCGCTCCCCGGACGAGGTTCTGTTCGGGGAAACCGGCTACTTGACGTGGCCCGAAGGAGGGAACGATGACCCCAGCGAGCAAAGGTGCCCAGGTCAAGCGGGCACCTGCGTCGCGATCGGCCGCCGCGACAACTTCACGGGCCGGGAACAAAAAGTCCTCGGCAAAGGTTGACGCAACGGCGACAAAGCGTCCCGTCCCCCCAAAAAAGAAGGCAGCTCCTGTTGTGAAGAAGGCAGCCACTGCGGCAAAGAAGGCCGTACCGCCAGCGAAGAAGTCGACCGTTGCGCCCAAGAAGGTGGTGACGGCGACGGCCAAGAAGTCGGTGACGGCAAAGAAGGCGCCCCCACCACCGAAGAAGCCGGCGCTCGCCGCCAAGAAGGCCGCGCCGGCCAAGAAGGCCAGCCCTGCTCCGGCCACCGCTAAGAAGACAGCCGAGAAGCCGGCCGCCAAGAAGGCGGCGTCGGTGTCCAAGGCGGCGGCGGAGAACGGTGCTGCCGCGGTGATCGTTGCGCCCCGCACGACGTTCACGCCGAAGCCCAAGGCGCCGCCACCGGTCCGGCCCAAGACCGGCCCTTACGCCAAAGATCTCAAGTTCCTCGACGAGGTGCGCGAATTGCTGGTGGCCGACCGTGCCATCTACCAGGAGCAGGCGACCTCGCTGCGCGCTGAGGCGGACTCGCTCGCCCTGGAGCGGGAGCCCGGTGACGTGCAGTTCGACGAGGAGTCGGGCGAGGGCGGCACCGTAACGGTCGATCGGGAGCGCAACCTCGCGCTCTCCGGGCAGGCCCTCCTGGCCGTCGAGGAGATTGACGATGCGCTGCGACGTATCGACGACAAGACCTACGGGTACTGCGAACGGTGCTTCCAGCCGATCCCCAAGCCGCGCCTGCGGGCGTTGCCGTATGCCCGTCTCTGCGTGGCGTGCAAGAGCGGCGGGCTGTCGCGGCGCTAACCCGCTTCGGCGTCCTGGCGTTTGCCATCGCCGGCATCGCGGTGGTGGCGGACCGGATCACCACGTCGCTCGCCATGGACCATCTCCATGACGTGCGCCACGTCTGGGGGCCGTTCGGCTTGGCTCTCACCTACAACTCAGGGTTTGCCTTCAGCCTCTTCAGCGGGAGGGGATTCCTGGTGACGGTGGTCTTGTGCATCGGTGTCGTGGTCTTGGCCTTCGTCGTGGCGCAGGTCCGCACCCTGGCCCTGGCGGTGGGTTCGGGTCTCGTGCTCGGGGGCGCACTCGGCAACTTGAGCGAGCGAATCGTCGGCGGCCCCGCCGGGCAGGTACCCGACTTCATCACGCTGCGCTACTGGCCGACCTTCAATCTGGCCGACGCCTGCGTGACTATCGGCGTGATCATCATCATCGTGGCCTTCGTCTTCAGTGGCCGGGCCCCGGTCCGGCCGAAGGTCGAGGAGGCTGCGTGACCGGCGATACCGACCCGAGCCCGGGGGCTCCGGTGGCAGGTGGTGACGAGACCATCTCGACGGAGGTCCCGGCGTTGTTGGCGGGGGTCCGGGCGGATCGTGGCGTGGCCATGGTGGCGGACGTCTCCCGGGCCGTGGCGGCGCACCTGATCGCGGAGGGCCGGGTCCTGGTCGACGGTTCCCCGGTCTCGGTGGGCCGGGAGGTACTCCGCGAGGGCGCCACCCTCACCATCGTGCTCCCGGCGGTCACCGATGCCGGCGTGACCCCGGATCCCGCGGTGCGCTTCGAGGTGGTCTTCGCCGACGAGGTGGTGGCCGTTGTCGACAAGCCGGCGGGCCTGGTGGTGCATCCGGGCGCCGGTCACGACGAAGGGACTCTCGTCGGTGGGCTCCTGGCCCGTTTCCCCGACCTGGCCGAACTGGTGGCCTCGGGGGTGTGCCCACCCGACCGACCGGGCATCGTGCATCGGCTCGACAAGGGCACGTCGGGCCTCCTCGCCGTGGCCCGGACCGAGGAGGCATACCGGGCACTGGTCGCTCAGTTGGCGACCAGGACGATGGAGCGCCGCTACATCGCCCTGGTGGACGGAGATGTGCCCGATGACCGAGGCGAGGTGGAGGCCCCCATCGGACGCTCGTCCCGCACCCCCACGAAGATGGCGATCACCGCCTCCGGGAAGCCGGCCCGCACCGGCTACACGGTCCTAGAGCGGCGACCCGGGGAGAGGCCGACAACCCTCCTGGAGCTGGCGCTCCAGAGTGGGAGGACGCATCAGATACGGGTGCATATGGCGGCCATCGGGCATCCCGTGGTGGGGGACGCCCGTTACGGCATGCCGGACAAGCGCCTCGGATCGGGACGTTTCTTTCTGCACGCCTTCAAACTCGGCTTCGCCCACCCGGTCACGGGCGCCCGCACCGAGTTCACGTCGCCGCTGCCCGAGGACCTCCAGGCGTACCTGGGGTAGCGCCTGCGGCCGCGGCCGGTCAAGCAAAGACCCCCGAGTCCTTACGGGCTCGGGGGTCTCATTGGGGCCTTTGGGCGGGTGCCCTGCGGGGCGCTGGCTCAGGCCGCCTCGTGGATGCCGACCACGTCAGCATCGAACGAGAGCGCAGCCAGCGCCTCCTCCTCGGCCCGGCGCACCCGGCGGACGCCCACGCCGAGTCGCTCCGCCGTCGACTGCAAAGAGGCGGGGGAGTCACCGTCGAAGCCAAAGCGGAGCCGGAGCACATCCCGCTGCAGACCGGGCAGGCGTTCGACCGCGTCACGGACCCGGTCGTAGACCATGGTCTGTTCCACATCCATCACGAAGTCCGAAGCGTCAGGAGCGACGAGCTCGCCCAACGTGGTGGACGACTCGAGTGCGGCCGGCTGGTCGAGGGATGCGGTCACCCGCGCCACATCCTCGAGGTTCTCGCGCTCGTCGGCCGTCATCCCCGTTGCCTCGTCCAGCTCGGCCACCGTGGGCGCACGACCCAGGGTGCTGGCCAGCTCGGACTTGGTCAGCTCGAGACGCTGGATGTGCTCGCCGACTTCCAGCGGTATGCGGATGGTGCGCCCATGCTGCTGGACGGCGCGCTGCAGGGCCTGACGGATCCACCACGTGGCGTAGGTAGAGAACCGGAAGCCGCGCTCCCAGTCGAACTTGTCGACGGCGCGCATCAGCCCGAACGTGCCCTCCTGGACCAGATCGGCCATGTCGACGCCCCGGTCCTGGTACCGCCGGGCCCAGTGCACCACCAACCGGAGGTTGGCGGCCACCATTTGCTTCCGTGCAGCATCATCTCCGGCCACGACACGCTTGGCCAACTCCACCTGTTGCTCGTGGTCGGGCATAGGGAACTGGTCGAGGTCTCGCAGCATCAGTCCCAATGTGTCCGACGTGCTCACCGCGCTCTTCATCATCGCTCCAGACGTTCTTCGCTCACTCTCAGTTGTACGTACCCGGGCGATTCCGGGATCAACCTGATTCGTATAACAGGACCCGCCTCCGGATCATTCCATCGGGGTGTTCGGACCGAGTTGCGTCGATTTCCGGCACGTGCTGGTGTACCGCCATGCCCGGCCGGATTGTCCTCCTTCGACACGGCGCCACCGAGTGGTCCGAGAACGGTAAACACACTGGCCGCACGGATATTCCCCTTCTGGCCGAGGGCAGTGAGCAGGCAAAAGCCGCCGGCCTGCTCGTCCGCCAATTCGGCCCCGCCACGTTCGGGCAAGTGTTGACCAGCCCGCTGGTCCGGGCCTCGGAGACTTGCAGCTTGGCCGGGTACATCGGGCAGCCCGACCCCGACCTCATGGAGTGGGACTACGGCGCATACGAGGGGCTGACCACCGCGGAAATACGGCTGCACAGGCCGGGCTGGACGCTCTGGGACGACGGCGTGCCCGAGGGCGAGCGGGCCGCCGAGGTCGGCCGCAGGGCCGACCGTGTCATTCGGCGGGCGCGGGAGCTCGAGACTGACACTCTCTGTGTCGCCCACGGGCACATCCTCAGGGTGCTGACGGCACGGTGGCTGGGGCTGCCGCCCGTGGCCGGCCGGCTCTTCTTGTTGCGGACCGGTGCGGTCTCCGTGCTGGGTTGGGAGCTCGACTGGCCGGCGATTGAGGCGTGGAATATCAGAGGATGACGAGCCCGCCCTAGACGGTCGCCACGGTCGCCACGGTGGCCGCCACGCCCCCCTGGGCCCGGGCGACCATGTCGGCCAGGCTGTAGGACTGCAGGTGGGTGCGGATCGTCTCTCCCACGTCGGCCCAGACGGCCAGCAGCACGCACTGGCCCTCGTGGTCACAGGCGCCGTTCTCATGAGGCTCGCCGAAGTCTCCGGCCGCAATGGGGCCGTCGACGGCAGAGACGATCTGGGCCAAGGAGATCTCCTCAGGCGGTCGGGCCAGGACGTAGCCGCCACCCACGCCCCGCTTCGACCGGACCAGACCGGCCCCTTTGAGGGCCAGGAGGATCTGTTCCAGATAGGGCTGGGGCAGCGCGGTCCGGACCGCGATATCCCTGACCGAGGTGGGTGTCTCGGCCCCGTGCAGAGCGAGCGAGAGGAGCGCCCGGCTGGCGTAGTCACCCCGCGTGGAAACTCTCACAACATCCCATCCTACCGGCCCTTTCGTGGGTAGAGGGGGTGTGTGGGTCGTAGGGTGTCCCTTCGTGACCGACGGCGCAACGGCCCAGGCGAGGGCGTCAACGCCCCCGCACGAGGGCGTGCGGTCCGGCCAACCGCCCGAACCGGTCTTGCCCGACTGGGCCGGAGCAGGCCTCCACCGCGTCGTGCCGACCCTGCTCAATGAGCTGGCCGATCCGGGCGGCACGGCCCTGCCCGGGTGGTTTCCCGAGCCGGTGGCCGGAGCCGATCAGGTCGTGCTGCTCGTGATCGACGGGCTCGGTGAGGAGCAGCTCCGGGAGCGTCGTGCCTTGGCCCCGCTGCTGGCGGGTGGTGTGGGAGGGCCCATCACCTCCGTCGCCCCGAGCACCACGGCCTGCGCCCTGACCACGCTCGTCACGGGGAAGGTGCCGGCCGAGCACGGTGTGGTCGGCTATCGGCTGGCCCTCCATGGCGAAGTCATGAATGTGCTCCAGTGGTCACTGCGTGGCGTCGACGCCCGGATGTCCGTGCCGGCGTCGAAGTTCCAGCCCTGCGAGTCCTTCCCCGGTGCGCCTGTTCCCGTTCCCGTGGTGACGCGGCAGGATTTTGGACCGACCGGGTTCACCGCGGCGCATCTGGGCAATGTGGACCTCCACCGCTGGTACACGCCGGCCGGGCTGGTCACCGCCGTGCGCGAGTTGACGGCGGGCGGCGCTCCGTTCGTCTACGCGTACTACGAGGGCATCGACAAGGTGGCCCACGCCGAAGGGCTGGGCCCGTACTACGACGACGAGCTGCGAGCGGTCGATCGCCTCGTCGGCGATGTCCTGGAGGCGCTCCCGGCCGGGTCTGTGCTCGTCGTGACGGCGGATCACGGGCAGGTCGAGGTGGGAGGCGCGGTCGAACTCATCGGCCCCGAGATCATGGAGGCGGTCACCCTGATCAGCGGAGAAGGGCGGTTCCGCTGGCTGCACGTCCGACCCGGCGCGGTCGCCGACGTGGCAGCGACCGCGACAGCCCTCCACGGCGATGTCGCTTGGGTGCGGACGAAGGAGGAGATGATCGCCGACGGCTGGCTCGGAGGTGTGCCCTCGGCCGAGGTGGCGGCGCGGCTGGGCGATGTTGCCTTGGTGCCGTTCGCCCCGACGGCCTTCCTCGACCCCGCCGATACGGGTGAGCTGCGGCTCAAGGCGCGGCACGGGTCCCTGACATCGGCGGAGATGTCCATTCCCCTGTTGGGATGGCGAGCGACGTGACCGGGATCACCCCGATGGCAACATGGGTCCGCCACCACCGCGGAGAAGGTGTGGACGCGCGACCCCGAAGATCGCACAGAGACGGAAGGGACCATGGCTGACGCGACGAATGACGACGTGACGAAGAGCGAAGCGCCTGATGAAGGCGCGGCGGGGGTGGTCTCGCCGGACGAGGTTCTCGCTGGCGGCAGCCGGGACGAGGCCGGGGAGGAACGCCAGACCGAATCGGTCAACGAACCGGCCAAGGTGCTGCGCATCGGCTCCATGGTCAAGACCCTGCTCGATGAGGTCCGCTCGGCACCGCTCGACGAGAAGAGCCGAGTGCGGCTGCGCGAGATCTACGAGCAGTCGATCCGTGACCTTTCCGAGGTGCTGTCGCCCGACCTGGTGGCCGAGCTCGAGCGGATGGCGCCCCCGTTCGGCAACGACGCGCCGAGCGACGCCGAGCTGCGGATCGCGCAAGCCCAGCTCGTCGGCTGGCTCGAAGGGCTGTTCCACGGGATCCAGGCAACGCTGATGTCACAGCAGATGGCGGCCCGAGCCCAGCTCGAGGAGATGCGCCAGCGAGGGTTGCCCTCGGCCGGCGAGACGGGACGGACGGGCGCGTACCTTTAGGCGCAACCGCCTCGAATCAGTCGCCCTCAGGCCCCGCTCCGCGGGGTAGATTGCTCATTCCGGGGCGAATCACACAGGTGTAAGTTTCACAGGACGTGGCGAAAGGAGGGCCGGTGTCGGAGCGGTCGTTTACGCATCTGCACACCCACACCGAGTTCTCCATGCTGGACGGGGCCGCCCGGGTGGGGGACTTGGTCGCTGCTGCCGTGGCCGACGGCCAGCCGGCGCTGGGCATCACGGACCACGGGAACATGTATGGGGTCCTCGACTTCTACAAGGCCTGTCGCGATCAGGGAGTCGTACCGATCATCGGCACCGAGTCCTACATGGCGGGCGAGTCGCGCCTGGAGCGACCGGTACGCCGGGGCCGGGTGGACGACACCGGAGGCGACGTCGAGGGGGGACAGAAGCTCTACTACCACCTGACTCTGCTGGCGGAGACGGTCGAGGGCTACCGCAATCTCATGCAGCTGTCCTCGGCTGCGTATCTCGAGGGCTATTACTACAAGCCGCGGGTCGACTGGGAGCTGCTCGAGCGCCATCACACGGGGCTGATCGCCACTACCGGCTGCCTGGGCGGTGTGGTGCTCCAGGCGCTGCTGGCGGGTGACGTCGAGGGGGCCGAGAAGAAGGCGGCCCGGCTGCAGGACATCTTCGGCCGGGACAACCTCTTCGTCGAGCTGCAGGACCATGGCATCGCCGACCAGCACCGGACGAATCCACAGCTGATTGAGATCGCCCGTCGCATTGACGCGCCGCTGCTGGCCACCAACGACAGCCACTACACCCACCGCGAGGACGCGGTCGCCCACGATGCCCTCTTGTGCGTGCAGACGGGTGCCCTCATCTCTGACACCAACCGCTTCAAGTTCGAGGGCACCGAGCACTACCTCAAGACGGCCGCCGAAATGCGCCATCTCTTCCGTGACGTCCCCGAGGCGTGTGACAACACGCTGCTCATCGCCGAGCGGGCCGACGTGCAGATTGAGCTCGGGAAGCCGAGCCTGCCCGAGTTCCCGGTGCCGGACCGGTTCAGCGGCGAGACGTACGAGGAGCGGGCGTCGGCGTATCTGCGCGACCTCACCTACGAAGGCGCGCGGGAGCGCTACGGGGCTTCGATGCCCGCCGACGTGGTGGAGCGAATCGACTACGAGCTGGGCGTCATCGGGAATATGGGTTTTGCCGCCTACTTCCTCGTCGTGTGGGACCTGATCCGATTCGCCCGGGAGTCGAACATCCGGGTGGGACCGGGACGAGGGTCGGCGGCCGGCTGCTGCGTGGCGTACTGCCTCAAGATCGTGGACCTCGACCCCATCCGCTACGACCTGCTCTTCGAGCGCTTCTTGAACCCCGGCCGCAAGCAGATGCCCGACATCGACATGGACTTCGACGAGCGATACCGCGCCGACGTCATGCGCTACGCAGCCGAGAAGTACGGCAGCGACCGGGTGGCCCAGGTCATCACCTTCTCGACGATCAAGGCTCGGGCCGCCGTGCGCGACGCGGCGCGGGTGCTCGGGAAGCCCTACATCGTCGGTGACCGGATCGCGAAGGCGATGCCGCCCCTCGTGATGGGCCGCGACACGCCGTTGCACGCGTGCATCACCAAGACCGACGGGCATGAGGAGGGGTACGCAGCGGCAGCCGAGCTGCGCACGATGCGCGACGCCGACCCCGACGCCAAGGAGGTCATCGAAGTCGCGCTCGGGCTCGAGGGACTGCGCCGCCAGGACGGCATCCACGCCGCCGCCGTGGTGATCTCCCGCGATCCGCTCACCGACTACCTGCCCATTCAGCGCAAGCCAGGCGCCGGTGAGAACCCTGAGGACGCGCCCATCGTCACCCAGTACGAAATGCACGGGGTCGAGGACCTGGGCCTGCTCAAAATGGACTTCCTCGGCTTGCGCAACCTGTCGGTCATGGAGCGCGCCCTCGACCTCATTGAGGCCGAGAGCGGGGAGCGGCCGGACATCGACGGGGTCGACCTGACCGACGAGCCGACCTTCGAGATGCTGCGACGCGCCGAGTCGATCGGTGTGTTCCAGCTCGAAGGTACGGCGATGCGCCAGACCCTGCGCGCGCTGGCCCCGACGAGTTTCGACGACGTGGCGGCGCTGGTCGCTCTCTACCGCCCAGGCCCCATGGCCGCCAACATGCACCGGGATTATCCCGAGCTGAAGAACGGACGCAAAGAGCTCACGTACCTGCACCCCGACATCGAGCCCATCCTCAAGGACACCTACGGGCTCATGCTCTACCAAGAGTCCGTGATGCGGGTGGCCCAGAAATTCGCCGGCTACAGCCTCGAAGAGGCCGACAACCTCCGCAAGGCGTGCGGCAAGAAAATCCGCAAGCTCATTGCCGCCGAGCGCGAGAAGTTCATCGCGGGCTGCATCACCGAGGGCTACGCCGAGGACCTGGGGACGCAGCTCTTCGACATCATCGAGCCGTTCGCCGATTACGCCTTCAACAAGTCCCACTCCTACGGCTACGGGCTCGTCGCGTACCAGACGGCGTGGCTCAAGGCGCACTACCCGGTCGAGTACATGTCGGCGCTCCTCACGTCGGTCAAGGACAACAAGGACAAGACGGCCGTTTACCTCGCCGAATGTCGTTCCATGGGGATCGACGTGCTGGTGCCCGACGTGAACCGCTCGCTCGCCGAGTTCGCACCCGACATCACTGTCGACGAGGACGGGAGCCGTCGGCCCGAGCAGGCGATCGTCTTCGGCCTGGCTGCGGTGCGGAACGTGGGCGAGAGCCTGGTGGAGCGGATCGTGGGCGAACGCAATGCCAACGGTGCCTTCGAAGACATCTTCGACTTCTGCGCCCGGGTGGACCCGGTGGTCCTCAACAAGCGGACCATGGAGTCGCTGGTCAAGGGGGGAGCGTTCGACTCGCTCGGTCACCCGCGCCAGGGCTTGTGTCTGGTTTTGGAAAACGTCGTCGACCGTACGATCGAGCGCCGCAAGGAGCAGGACCTGGGCATCACGTCCCTCTTCGCCGCGTTCGAGGACGAGCAGGCCGACCCGGGGTGGGGTGGGGTCAAGGTAACCATCCCCGAGGCCGAGTTCGACAAGGCCCAACGCCTGGCCTTCGAGAAGGAGATGCTCGGCCTCTATGTGAGCGATCACCCCCTCATGGGCTACGAGGCGGCGATGGCTCGGTACACCGACTGCACGCTCTCGGACATGCGAGAGGAGGACACGGCGGTCGGGGATCGCGCCCCGGTCCGGTCGGTGGGGGGCGTGGTGACCGACCTGCGGCGTTCGTACACGAAGAAGGGCGATCTCATGGCCCGGTTCGTGTTGGAGGACCTGCAAGCGGCCATGGAGGTGTTCGTCTTCCCCAAGACGATGGCCGAGTACGGCGCTCTGATCGAGAACGACGCCATCCTGGTCGTGCGAGGACGCCTGGACACCCGGGAGGAGGAGCCGAAGATCGTCTGCATGGAGGTTTCCCGCCCGATCCTCGCCCGTGGCCAGGAGAACCTGCACATCACGCTGCCCCTCGGGGTGCTCACCGATGCCAAGGTCGACGGGTTGAAGGACGTGCTGAGCGGGCATCCCGGTTCGTCACCCGTGCTGTTGCATGTCGGGGCCAAGGTGTTGCAGCTCCCACCGGAGTTCAACGTGGACTGTCGCAACGGCCTGGTGGGGGAGCTCAAGCGTTTGCTCGGCCAGACTGCCGTCCTCTCCTGAGGGCCTGACGATATGGTCAGAAACGCCACCTGAGCTGGTGTGACGTGGGGTTGGCCTGGTCGATCCCACCACCCTGAGGGTCGGGCCGGTTGGGAACGCACGGAGCGCAACCAGTAGACTGACCTCATGCCGATCGTAGTGAGCACCAAGGATTGCACTGCGCTCAGCGACGCTGAGCTGGTTGAAATGGCGGACCTTTGTGCGGACCGGCCACCCGGTTTCGACATCGGCTATCTCTCCAAAGAGCGAGAGGCCTGGGTGCTCATCACCCAGGCCCGCGAGGGGAACAAGCTGCGGGGCTACTCGTTCTGCACCCTCGAGCGCATCGGGGGGACCCCGTCACTGCTCGTCGGGCTGGCCCTGGTCGACCGCACGTCACGTGCGGAGGCGGCCCTCAAGGGCATCATGGCGGACCAGTACCGCCGGGCCCTGTTGGCCTTCCCCGACGAGGATGTCCTGCTGGGGACCCGCCTGCTGACCCCCGAGGGCTTTCGGGCCTTCAACGGGCTGCAGGATGTCGTGCCGTTCCCGGGCCACAAGTCCTCGGGCGAGGAGCGGGCCTGGGCCCGCCGCCTTTCGAAGCGCTTCGGCTGCGAGAGCAGGCTGGACGACCGCACCTTCGTCCTGAAGGGCGACGGATCGGTGGCTGGTGGGCTGGACTTCGTCGCCGCCAAGGTCAAGATCCCCGAAGGGGTCGAGACGCACTTCGAAAGCTTCAAGGCCGACCGGGGGGACCGCCTGGTCGCCTTCGGTTGGGCGATGGCCGAGGATCTGGCCGGAGGCAAGCTCGGCCGCTGAGCCGGCTCCGACGGGCGCCAGATTGCACGGGCGCCCGAGTCACCCCCGAGGTAAGACGGCGGCGCACACCTTGTAGCAGTGGCCATCCCGGGGGGGACTGACCGTCACCAGGAGGTACTGGGGGTCGAACCCCAGCGCGGTGGCGAGGCTCTTCCCGCTTAGGCGCTCGCGCCGGGCCGCATCGAGAGCACGGGCTGCGTTGCGGTCCTCTACAGGAAGCCAGACGTCGTCGCGGTCCCATCCGAAACGGACCCAGGTCGTGCCGTCGGCCTGGCGCCGGATCAGCTGTGGCCGCCGCGTGGGCTCAATGAGCGCCACCGAGGGTCGGAAGCCTCGGAACTCCCAGTACGGAGCAGAGGGCCCCGGGAATCCGAGCAGGGGCCCGTCGGGCGAGGCCACCAGCCGCCGGAGGAGCTTGCGCAGACGACGGCCCCGCAGCGTGCCGACATGGCGTGGGAGATCGGCGACGGTAGTCGCCTCGGGCCGGGCCAGGTCGTCGCGCTCGGGATCCTCGGCCAACGTCACCTCCACGACGTCAAAGGTGCTGATGTCCGGTTCGTGCCCTTCGGGCCAGGGGACGCGGACCCGCATGACCGTGCGGGTGGCGAGGTCGACGACGGTGGTGTCCTCGACCGTGGAGGACAGCACGAGGAGGTGCAGGGTGGAGCCCCCGGCCGTCGGGACCCGTTCCGTGCGGCGGGCCGAGCGACGGAGCAAGCGGGTCGGGTCGGTGGCGGTGTCCGACTGCCGGCGCTGGGCGGCAGCCTCGGTGGTGTCCTCTTCGGGCTCGGTGTCGTCCACCAGCGCTTCGGAGCGGTCCGGGCCGTCGGTGCCATCGGTGCCGTCGCCAACACCCGCAGCGCCATCGGTGTTGTCCGTCCTCGGATCCATGGAGGGCCCGCTCATGCGATCAGTGTCTCCAATTGGCCCGCCAGGGAAGCGGTGTCCGCCGCGGGCATCCGGCACGAGCGAGCCTGGCAGACGTAGGCCAGTCCGGGCTCGGCGGGACGCTCCGCGAAGAGCGGACCGGCGTCAGCCTCGCCCCACACGACGACGGCGGACGGGAGCCAGTTCCGGCGCACCTCTGCGAGCAGGTCGGGGCGGTCGCCCGTGACCACGATCTCGTGGCGCCCGTTCCACATGGGCAGCGCCGTGACCATCTCAGCCAGCGCCCCTGGGTGCCTCTTCAGCAACGGACCGGCCAGCTGTACGGTGCGCTCGATAGCCCCTTCAATGCGCGGATCGTCGACGAAGGCACCGGCGTGCAGCAGGGCGGCGACGGCAATGGAATTGGAGGAGGGGACCGCACCGTCGAGGAACTCCTTCGGACGGACCACCAGCGCCTCGGCATCGCTCCCGGTGGTGAAGAAGCCCCCCGAGGAGTCGTCCCAGAACAGGTCGAGCAGCTGGTGGACCACCTCGACCGCCCGCTCCCGCCACAGCCTCATGCCCGTCCATTCGGAAAGCCGGAAAGAGGCCTCGGCCAGCCATGCGTAATCCGCCGCAACGGCCAGGTGACGCGCCCGCCCGCCCTGCCAGCTCCGCATGAGCCGCCCGTCGGCGTACATGGATGCCCACAGGAAATCGCCGATCTCCTCGGCGCGGCGTCCGTAGTCGGCCCGGCCGGTGGCGGCCGCCACCTCGGCCAGGGTGGTCACGGTCATGGCGTTCCACTCGGTCAGGACCTTCTCGTCCCGGGCCGGCTGGACCCGCGCGGCCCGTGCCGCCGCCAGCAACACACGGGCTTCCTCCACCTCGGGTGGGCGCGCCAGCGGCGCTCCGACGGGGCGGACCGGAATGGAGCGCCCCTCCCAATTGCCGCCGGGCGTGATCCCGTACCACTCGGCCGCCGCCCCCGCGAGCGAAGCAGGGAGGATCTGGTGCAACTCCTCGACGGTGAACGTGGCGTGCGCGCCCTCGACTCCGCCGGCATCGGCATCGAAGGACGAGTACAGGGCGCCCTCGGGGGTCGAGAGGTCACGCAGCACGAAGTCCAGGGTCTCGTTGACCACCCCGAGATACTCCGCCCGTCCACCGTCCTGCCACGCGTGCAGGTAGGCCCGGGCCAGCTGGGCCTGATCGGTGAGCATCTTCTCGAAGTGAGGCACGAGCCACCGGACATCGGTCGAGTAGCGGCAGAACCCGCCCACGAGGTGGTCGTAGATTCCGCCGGCCGCCATGCCATCGAGCGTGCGCAGGCCCATGTGCCGGGCGTGGGCCGCGTCGGAGCCCCCACGGCGGGCTCGCCGGAGGCACAGCTCGACGAGGCTGGGCCGGGGAAACTTGGGTGCGGGCCCGAAGCCACCCCACTCGGGGTCGAAGCCCGACCCCACTCCGGCGACCACCTGTTCCACCAGGTCGTCCGGGTCGAGACCGACCTCGGCCGGCGTTCCGGCCAAGCGCAGCACCGGCGCCGCCCCGCTGTGCCCGGGACCGCCCGCCTCCTCGCTCAACGCCTCGGCCAGGCGGAGCTCCCGCTGGACGGCGCCCACCAGCGCGTCGGCTTGCTCGAGCACCTGTGCCCGCTCGTTGGCCCAGGCGTCGCCCAGCGCCTGCACGACGCGGCGGAACGAGGGCATCCCGTGACGCTCGACCGGAGGGAAGTAGGTACCGGCGTAGAAGGGGCGCCCGTCGGGGGTGCAGAAGACCGACATGGGCCAGCCCCCGGACCCGGTCAGTGCCTGGGTGGCCGCCATGTAGACGGCATCGAGGTCGGGACGCTCCTCGCGGTCGACCTTGACCGAAATGAAGGATTTGGCCAGGAGGGCCGCGGTCTCCGGGTCTTCGAAGCTCTCATGAGCCATGACGTGGCACCAGTGGCACGAGGCGTACCCGATGGAGACGAAGAGAGGCTTGTCCTCGTCACGGGCCCGGCGCAAGGCCTCGTCGCCCCACGGGAACCACGCCACCGGGTTCTCGGCGTGCTGGCGGAGATACGGGCTCGTCTCGTCAGCCAGGTGGTTCACGGGAGCGATGCTAGGGCTCCTTCCCCGGGCTGCGGCACACTGCCGCGGTCATGCAAGGCTCAGACGATGGAGCTCGAACTCAAGGGAAAGACGGCGTTGATCACCGGGGGGAGCCGGGGGATCGGCCTGGCCATGGCCGCCCGCTTCGCCGAAGCCGGCGCCAACGTCATGATCACCTCCCGCAAAGCCGACGATCTCGCCGAGGCGGCCGCCGGTCTCGTGGCCTTGGGAGCGGCCGGGGAGCAGGTGGCGTGGACGGCGGCCCACGTCGGCAAGCCCGAGGACGCCCAGTCCTGCGTGGCCGACACGCTGGCTCGCTTCGGACAACTCGACATCCTGGTCAACAACGCAGGGACCAACCCGTACTTCGGGCCGATGATCGACATCGATGTGGTGCGGGCGCAGAAGACGTTCGAGGTCAACCAGCTCGCAGTCCTGGTCTGGACAGCCGCCGCGGTGAAGGCGGGCCTGCGCGGCTCGGTGATCAACGTGGCGTCCATCGGTGGCCTCGGGGTCGAACCGGGCATCGGTTGGTACAACGTGACCAAGTCCGCCGTGCTCCACATCACCCGGCAGCTCTCGTTCGAGCTGGCGCCGGACGTCCGGGTCAACGCATTGGCGCCAGGCCTCGTGAAGACCAGGCTCGCCGCCGCCCTGTGGGAGGGACCGGGCGAGGACCGCATCGCCAACCACATCCCGTTGCGCCGGTTGGGTCTGCCCGACGACATCGCCACGGCGGCGCTGTTCCTGGCGTCCGACGCCGCCTCCTGGATCACCGGGCAGACGTTCATCGTCGACGGTGGCACGACGGCACAACCTTCGGGCGGCGTGGGCTGACCGCAGTGGCAGTCGGCCCTTCGTCGGCCAGGTTTGTCACACATCCGCCCCCTATCCCGTCTGAAGGAGGTGACAGACAATGCACAGATGGAAGGAAGGTGGAGTCATGGCTCACGTCCCGCTGCACGAGCACCCCAAGGGCCTCGTCGCCCGCATGGCCACCCGGTACACGAAGCGCCGCTTCGGCCAGATGGTCGAGCCCACCGCAGCCGCATCGCACCATGCGGGTGTTCTCGTCGCCATGGGCAGCCTGGAGACGGCGGTCCAGTACGGCTGGAAGAAGCTCGATCCGACCTTGCGCTGGCTCGCCGTGCAAGCCACGGGCATGCAGATCGGCTGCTCCTGGTGCGTCGACTACGGCTACTACGAGGGCTTACAGGAGGGGATCGACCCGGTCAAAGTGCGGGCGGTCGGCACGTGGCGCTCCAGCGAACTCTTCGACGAGCGTGAGCGCGTGGTGCTCGAGTACGCCGAGACCGCGACCGGAAGCCCGGCCGAAGTCTCCGAGGAGCTGGCCGCCCGCATCCGGGCGCTCCTCAGTGATCCGGAGTTCGTCGAGCTCGCTGCCTGGGTCGCGCTGGAGAACTTCCGCTCCCGCTTCAACGCCGGGCTTGGTCTGCGCAGCCAGGGGTTCTCGGACAACTGTGAGATCCCGATGAAGGCCGTCAGCACGGATGCCGTCGCCTGACCTCGAGGCTGACGCGGCAGCGTTCGAAGAATTTCGCCCGCTGCTCTTCGGCATCGCCTACCGCATGCTGGGCAGTGCCGCCGATGCGGAGGACGTCGTCCAGGACGCCTCCATCCGTTGGCTGCGCCGGAACGACCGAGCAGTCGAATCGGTGCGCTCCTATGTCGTCACCATCGTGACCCGCCTCTGCCTCGACCAACTCGATTCCGTCCGGTCCAAACGTGTCACCTACGCCGGCCCGTGGCTGCCCGAGCCGGTCGTGCTCGAGGAGGAGGCGGCAGCCGAGCAGGCCGACTCGTTGTCGTTGGCCTTCCTGGTGCTGCTCGAGGAGTTGACGCCGCTCGAGCGCGCCGCCTACCTGCTCCATGACATCTTCGGCTACCCCTTCGAGGAGGTGGCCCGCTCTTTGGGCCGGTCTCCCGCGGCCTGCCGGCAGCTGGGGGCGCGGGCGCGCAAGCGGATCGAGGAGCGGCGCCAACGTTTCGACGCCGACCTGCTGCAGGGTCGCGCCTTGACAGACCGCTTCCTGGTGGCCTGCGCCACCGGCGATCTGTCGGGACTCCTCTCCATGCTCTCAGACGACGTCGTGGTCTGGACCGACGGCGGCGGAAAGGTGCGAGCCGCTCTGCGGCCGGTCGTGGGCCCGTACCGCAGTTCGAGGTTCTTGTTGCACGTCGCCAAGAAGTTGCACGGTGTCCCGCGCGCCATCGTCCTGAACGGGCAACCGGCCACTGTCTTCATGCAGGGGAGCGCGGTCGTGGCCGCCCTGGTGCTGGACATCATGGACGGGTCCATCGTCGGTGTCCGCTCCGTGACGAATCCGGACAAGCTCGCACGCCTCAGCGCCCAGCTGCCCGAGAGCGCCTCGCAAGAGCAGGCCTGAAGGCCACCGGGCCCGGAAGCAACCCGGTCCAGGAAGGAGCTAGGCGTCGAGCGCGCGCCGCCGGACCTTGCCCGCAGCGCTTCGGGGGAGGTCGTCGACGAGGACCAGTTCCTTCGGGGCGGCCCAGGGAGCGATGACGTCCGTGACCATCTGACGGAGCTCGTCGAGCGTTGGACCATCGTCGGTGGGCACGACCCAGGCCACGACCCGCTCGCCCCACTCCCGATCGGGCCGCTTCCAGACGGCGACCTCGGCCACGCCGGGGTGCGTCACGAGGATGCGTTCGATCACATCGGGCCAGATCTTCTCGGCGCCCGTGGTGATGACGTCGTCGATGCGCCCCGAGACGACGAGTTTCCCCTCGACGTCGAGCCGACCGGCATCGCCGGTGGCGAACCAGTCCCGCCGGCCGTCGGGCCCCACGACCCGCCCGTCGTCCCCGTCCCGGTAGCAGCGGAGCAACATGGGGGCTCGGATCAGGATCTCCCCCTCGGCATCCGGTCTTCGGTCCGTGCTCGCCTCCCCGCCACCGTCCGCTCGCGGCAAAGCTCGAAACGACACTTCGACTCCCTCCAGGGGCCATCCGTCGTAGACCACGCCGGAGCCCGTCTCCGTCATGCCATAGGTGGCGACGACATTGGACGGGAGCGCGTCGGGCACCCTGCTTCCGCCGAGGAGCACGCAGGTGAAGACCGAGGGGTCGAGCCGCTGCAGCGCGGTCATCACCAACGACACATGCGACACCATGCCCGAGCGTCCTGCGCTCTCGACGGTCTCGGCCTCGAACCCGGGCAGGACGACAACAGGCGTGCCGGTCACGATCGAACGCGTCACGACGGCCAGGCCCCCGATGTGCGCGAGCGGCAGGCAGGCCATCCACGCGTGGCGCGCGGGGTCGATGTGGAGTCGTTCCGAGGTCGCCTCGGCTGAGGCGGCAATGGCGTCATGTGTGAGCACGACACCTTTGGGTTGGCCCGACGTGCCCGAGGTCGCGACGACCAACGCGTCGCCATCCTCGACACCGATGCCGTCGGGCAGCGCGTGCTGCTCTCCGTCCGAGCCGACAATCCGCGTCGGGCGCAACGCGTCGAGCAGCACCTGGCGCCCCATCGGTGGGAGACGGGGGTCGAGCGGAGCGGCGGCATCGCCCGTGTCCCAAATTGCCCGAAGTGCATCGACGAAGCCGATGCCACCAGGAAGGTCGAGTGCGACGAGCTCAGGCACCGACCAGTAGCGTAGGTCGCCGTGCAGACCGTGGTCACAGGCAGTCCTCATGATCCTCTCGACGAACTCCGCCCGCTCCCGCTTCCTGCATGGGAGTCACGCGGTTCGTTCCAGGACATCCGCTACGACGTCGCAGAGGGCATCGCAAAGCTGACGATCTGCCGTCCCGAGAGGCGAAACGCCTTCCGCCCCCAGACGCTCTTCGAGCTGACCGAGGCCTTCACCATGGCCCGGGACGACCCCGACGTCGGCGCCATCATCCTTTGCGGCGAGGGTCCCGACGCGTTCTGCTCCGGTGGCGACCAGAAGATCCGGGGCGACGACGGTTACATCGGTGACGACGCGGTCGCGCAGCGTGGCATCGGCCGTCTCAACGTCCTCGATCTCCAGATCCTGATGCGCCGCATCCCCAAGCCCATCGTGGCCATGATCGCGGGCTACGCCATCGGCGGCGGGCACATCTTGCACCTGGTCTGTGACCTCTCCATCGCGGCCGACAACGCACGGTTCGGTCAGACCGGGCCCAAGGTCGGGAGCTTCGACGGGGGATACGGCTCATCGATCCTGGCCCGCACCATCGGGCTCAAGCGGGCGAAGGAAGTGTGGTTCCTGTGCCGTCAATACGGAGCGGAACAAGCCCTCGACTGGGGTCTGGTGAACACCGTGGTCCCGCTGGATGATCTCGAGCGAGAGACCGTGGCTTGGTGCCGGCAGATCCTGACGCTCTCACCCATCGCTTTGCGAATGATCAAGGCGGGCATGAACGCGGCGGACGACGGCTTGGCCGGCGTCCAGCAGCTCGCCGGTGACGCCACCATGCTCTTCTACATGACCGAGGAAGGGCAGGAGGGCCGGAACGCCTTCGTGGAGCACCGAGCTCCGGACTTCTCGCGCTTCCCGCGCCGCCCGTGAGCCCTCCCCTCAAGCTGTGGGTTGCGGGCGCGCGCCCGCGCACGCTTCCTGCTGCCATTGTTCCGGTGGTCGTCGGTACGGCGGCGGGCTACCTCTCGAGCGGGCGCTTCGTCGTCACGACGCCCCAGACCTCCGGTGCCTGCCGCGCCACGGTGTGCGGCGGCTTCGACCGCCAGCTGTCGTGGCTCAACGCCGTTCTGGCCTTGATCGTGGCGCTCGGGATCCAGATCGGGACCAACTACGTCAACGACTACGCCGACGGAGTGCGTGGAACCGACGAACATCGGGTCGGCCCGATCCGACTCGTGGCCGGCAAGCTGGCGACGGTGCGCGAGGTCAAGATCGCTGCGCTGATCTCCTTCGGCATCGCGGGATTGGCCGGTTTGGGTTTGGCTGCCCGTGTCACGTGGTGGCTCATCCCGGTCGGTCTCGTGTGCGGCCTCGCCGGGTGGGCGTACACGGGGGGCCCACGACCGTACGGATACCTCGGCTTCGGGGAGCTCTTCGTCTTCGTCTTCTTCGGCCTTGTGGCCACCGCTGGTTCGGCCTATGTCCAGCACGCCCCGTTCGTCATCTCTCTGGGCGGGCACCTGTTCGTCTATCGGTACGACTGGTGGTTCGCGCTCTGGGCTGGCGTGCCCGTGGGCCTGCTGGCGGCGGCCCTGCTCCAGGCCAACAACCTGCGCGACATCGCGACGGATACGGAATCAGGGAAGAAGACGCTGGCCGTGCGCCTTGGACGACGGCGGGCCGGGCTGTTCTATTGCTTCACGCTGATGGCGGTCGCACTCTCCATCGGGGTCCTGTACACCTACCGACCCTGGTCACTCCTGGCCCTGCTGGCGATACCGGTGGCGGTCGTCCCGCTCCGATTGGCGCTTGGTGACCAGGAGGGACGTGCGCTCCTGCCGATGCTGGGCACGACGGCACGACTGCAGATCCTCGTCGGAGCGCTTCTTGCGATCGGGCTGCTCCTTTGAGGCAGCGAGCTCCGTTCCGTCAGGGCCGGCCCGGCCCGGCCGCGTCGAGCCAGTGACGGACGATCCGCCCGGTTTGTTCGGGCTGGGCCAGGTGTACGGCATGGCCCCCACCCGGGATCAGGGATGCCACGCCGTGCGGCACGAGCCGGGCCACCCGCAGTGCATGCGAAGCAAAGCGAATGTCGTCCGATCCCGCGAGGGCCAGAACGGGACAGGGGAGCGCCGGAAGGCGATCCCACAACGGCTCCTGGGTGCCTGCCCCGCACAGTCGCAAGCTCGAAGCCAGTCCGGCCGCGCTGTTGCGGAGCCGTTCCGAGCGCTGCGCCGCCCCTCCCAACTCCAGCCGGTCGAACAGAGGCCCGCGCAGCCACGCGTCCACGAAGTCCTCGACGTCGCCGGAGGCCTCGAGCCCGTCAGCCAGGTCCTCGTCGACCCGTCGCCGGCGCTCACGTTCGGCCGGATCCTCAATTCCTGCGTGCACGCCGACGAAGACGACGTGGCTCAGCGGCAGATCGGCGGCGATCGCCACATGCAGGGCCACCCGGGCACCGAGCGAGTAGCCGACAAGGGGACACGGCGATTCACCAACGTGAGCCCGCACCGCCTCCGCCACGAGACCGGCCGTCGCCGGCAGGTCGGCCCGTACCGACCCCGAATCGCCGTGTCCCGGCAGGTCCACCGCGACCAAGGTGTGCGATTCGGCCAGCAGTTCTCCGAACCGGCCCCAGAGTCGTCCCGTCTGGGTGAAGCCGTGCAGGAGGACCAGCGGCGGCCCGGACCCGCGCACCTCGACATGGAGTGGCACGTCGGGTGAGCGTACAGGCCACCTTCAGTGCCACCTTGGTGGATGAGTGGGTCCGTCTCGGAGTCACCGATGCTGTTGTCTGCGCGGGATCGCGTTCGACGCCTCTGGCGTTGCCCTTGGCCGATCGACTGCGCGTCCACGTTCGTCTCGACGAGCGCAGTGCGGCGTTCTTCGCGTTGGGGTTGGCGATGGCGACCGGGAGGCCGACCATCATTTGTGTGACGAGCGGCACCGCCGCCGCAGAACTGCACCCGGCCGTCGTCGAGGCGCACCATGCCCGGGTCCCGCTCATCGTCTGCACGGCGGACCGGCCGCCCGAGCTGCATCACACCGGTGCACCGCAGTCGATCGAGCAGAACGGCCTCTTTGCCGCGGCCGTCCGCTGGGCCTACGCGCCCGGCGTCCCGACCGATGGTCAAGAGGATGCCTGGAGACCCCTCGCGGTCAGGGCCTTCGAAGAGGCGGCGCACGGGGCGAACGGTCCCGGCCCGGTGCACCTCAATCTGGAGTTCCGCGAGCCACTGACCGGGACGGCGGCACCCCTTCCGGTCCGTCACGGTCCGCGGGTGATTGTGCATGACGCCGGGACGACAGGTCCGGCCACCGACGCCGAGGTGGAGCCCCTGCGGGGGAGAGGGATGATCATTGCGGGCGGGCCCTGGTCACAGCGAGCGGACCCCGCCCGCGTCGTCGCGCTCGCCGACCGACTGGGCTGGCCCGTACTGGCGGACCCGCTGTCGGGGAGCCGGCTGGAGGGGGCGATCGCCGCCGCCGATGCCATTGTCCGGACGGAGCCACCGCTGCCGGAGTGCATCGTGCTGCTCGGGACACCCTGGCTCTCCCGAGCGCTGGGTACGTTCGTCGCACGCGCTGCCGCCGCCGGAGCCCGGATCATCGTCGTCGATCCGTGGCGGCAGTGGGCCGATCCGTCACGGGTGGCGAGCGAATTCCATCAGTGTGAGGCCGATCACTGGCTCGACGCCGCCATCGCCACGGCAACACCGTCTGATCCGCAGTGGCTCGACTCCTGGCGGGAGCGCGAGCGGATGGCGCAGGTTGCCATCGCCGAGGTCCTGGGGACTGATCTGAGCGAGCCGCTCGTGGCCCGCGTCGTCCATCGTTACGCGGCCGAAACGGGCGCCACCCTCCTGGTGGCGGCGTCCATGCCGATCCGGGATCTCGAGTGGTACGCCGAAGCCAATCCGACGCCGCCGCGGGTTCTGTCCAACCGGGGGGCCAATGGGATCGACGGCGTCGTGTCGACTGCTCTGGGGGTCGCTGCCTCGGGGAGCGGGCCGGGCGCCCGTACGGTCGCGCTCATGGGCGACCTGACGTTTCTCCATGACGTCTCGGGCCTGGTCAACCTTCCGGAGTCTTCCTGTACCTTCGTCGTGCTCGACAACGGAGGGGGAGGGATCTTCTCATTCCTGCCGCAGGCAACCTCTGTCGAGCCGGCCGTGTTCGAACAACTCTTCGGGACGCCCCCGACCAGCGACATCGGCGCGGTCGCGCGCGGATTCGGGTTGCCTGTTCATGAAATCTCTGCGCTGTCGCAGCTCGAGTCGGCCTTGGCCGCGCCGACGCCCGCGCTCGTTCGGGTGAAGGTTCCCGGCCGGGCGCAGAATGTCGCGCTGCACGATGCGATCAACCAGGCGGTCCGTCTCGCGCTGCAGTAAGGGCCGGGGAAGGGGTCGACGTCGACCGCCGTCCGGTCGGGCTCTGGAAGGTCAGCTCCACGTTGGCGTTGCCCGAGACCTTCCATCGCATCTCGTGCACGCAGCGATGGTGCTGATCGCAGAGCTCGACGAGGTTTTCCAGGTCTGTCGGCCCGCCGTCGACCCAATGGCGCACGTGATGGACGTCGGTGAACTCGGTGTGGGTGCAACCGGGAAAGCGGCACCCCTTGTCGCGGCGCCTGATCTCCACGCGCTGTGCGTCACTGGGGTCCCGCCGGGCCCGCCCGAGATTGAGGCTGCGGCCGTCGGCCCGGTCGGCGGAAACCAGGACCTTTGCGTCGCAGGCGAGCCTGCGGGCGACTTCTCGTGACACGGGTCCCATGACGTCGAGTTCGGCGTCCCCTTCGGCTCCAGCCAGGAAGGTCATGTCGGCGTGCACGACCACGGTCGGGCGGCTCCGGCGAGGGCCACCCGCCTGGGCGGCACCCGCGGTGCTCCCCGGCATCGTGCTCTTCCCGACGGCGTCGGCCTTGCAGACGGAGACCAAGGCATCAGCCATGCGCTGGTCGAAAGGCGTTCGATCACGGCCACGAACACGAGCCCGAGCAATGAGCGAACTCTTGACAACGACGTACTGGTCCTCGGGGAGCGTCCCGGTCAGCGTCCGACGTCGATCATCGAAGCGGAGGAAGCGCCGGGCGTAGAAGCCGCTCGACCGGTCGTCGGATTGGTTCCGGGCGGCCAGCGCGAGCTCGCGTACCTGCTTGGCCGACCAGTGCGTCGCCTGTTCGGCCAACATGGCGTCCGTCTCGGGCTTGGCCACTTCGACGAGTGGCTTCACCTGGTCGAAGGAGAGCTTTCCTTGTGACAGCGCATCGGCGATCTTCGGGAGCGCGGGAAGCTTGGCGGCCGCGGTCACCCATTCGCGTGCGGTTGCGGCGGAGACCCCGCAGCGCTGGACGAGCCACGCCACCATGGAGGTTGCACCATCGACTCGCCACGCCCGCCGCTGGTCCAGCTGGGCCACCGCCGACAGGAGCTGGCTCTGGTGCGCAGAGATCGCTCGGTGATGCTGCGTCACGCTCGAGACGAGCGCCTCGGTTCGCCGCGACACGCTGCCCGGGCGAGGTCCGTCTTTGAGGAGGGTGGGTGCCATGCAGATGGTGAACGGTCGCCGTCTGAGGCCGAGTACGTCAATCGCACGGGCCACCGATGACCGATTGCCGGCGGTGGGGACCGGCGGCGCTCAGCGATACCGGTCGGCGGGGACCCACTCGCCATGACTGCGCACGGGCAATCGGGTCGGCAGGTGGATGATGGCCTCGGGCCGGCGCCGACCCAGGGCTGAGGCGTCGAGGACGTAGAGATCGCTGGCGCCGCGGTTGGCGTCATCGACGATGGCGAGAAGCCAGCCCTCGTCATCGCTGTCGCCGTCGATGGCGCGGACGAAAAGGGGCTCGCTCGGCGTGCACCCAGGACCCGGGCTCCAGGACGCGATCTCGTCCCGGGCCAGGTCGAACTTCAACAGGCCGACCGGCGCCGCCTCTCCGGTCCAGCGGTCACTGCGGCCCCCACCGAACGCCGGCCCGCCTGACGTCGGGGGAATCGCCGTCCAGGCGGTCTCGAGGGAGTAGCCGTAGCGAAACACAGCACCCTCGCAGTGGGCGTCCATCCGTAGATACTCGACAGAGCGATCGTCGACCAGCGCCCGCTCGACCCGCTCGCCCACAATGCGCCAACGTTCCAGCGCGCCCAGCGTCCCTCCGATCCCCGAGAGCCCGAGACCGGCCGGGCCGACGACCGAGTCCGCCAGGTCGACTGGTTGTCCCGCTTCCGGCACGCCGTAGCAGCAGACGTACACCACGATCGCCCCGTCGGGCTCGTCGTAGGCCCCGAGTACGTGCGTCACCAGGCAGGGGTCGAGCCGAATCCACCGCACCGCACCTGGACCAGTTCCGCCGCCGCCCCCACGGGGCACCACGCCGATCCAGCCTTCCGCCCCCGGCACCCACCCGAAGGGCACGGCGCTGCCGGCACCATGACCGGCCACCAGACGGGTCGTCGGCGACTCAATGAACACCACGTTTTCCGCGGTGACGCCGATGTCGTGCTGCCAGGTGGAGCGCTCCAGTTCCACCGACTGGGCGGAGCGCAACGCACCGGCCGCATCCCATTCGCCGATGCGCAGGAAGATGCCCTCGCCGTCATCGACACCACCAGTGTCACTGTCAGCGCTCCCGTCATCGACCCCGAACAGGATTCGCCCGCCGTCGGTGGCCAGACGGTGCGCATGCGACGCGATGGGAACGGTCAGCCCGCCGGCGAACTCCTCGGGTTCGAGGAACCGCGAGTACTGCAAGGGGATCCCGGTTTCGGGCAGGGCGAGCACCGATCCGGCATGCCAGAACACGCCGGCATCGGCGCCTGACTCCTGCCGCTGGTACCAGACCGCCTGGCCGTCCCGGATTTCCAATGCATGCAGGGCGCCGACCGCCTCGCCGGCGCCTCCAGTGTCACCGGCACCGTCGTCGTCGGCCCCATCCCCGCTCGCCGGAGCGGCACGGCGGTCCCCCAACGGCCACGCCGGCCCCACCCGGAACAAGGTCCCTTGCAGGTCGGGAGGCAACGAGCCCGACAGTGGGAGGGGCAGCGCCCCATTGGTCCCGATCACCGGGGCAGCCGATCACCCTGTGGACCCAAGTGGAAACCCATGCGGCCGATCAACCTACCTGCGTATGGCAGAGTCGCAGGATTACCCTGTTCACCCTGCTAAAAGCGGCCGTTTGACAGCGTTTTGACAGCCTTCGCCAGTGTCACTGGCCCATCGCCTCGGAGAAGGCCGCCACGGCCCTCCTGTCGGACTCCTCGTTGGCGTGCACGTAGAGGTTCATGGTCAGCGTGGGGGTGCTATGGCCGAGCCTCTTGGAGATGGTCACCATGTCGACCCCGTTGTGTGCCAGCACCGAGGCGTGGGCGTGCCGGGCGTCGTGGAAGCGCTGGCGGCGCAGTCCCGAGCGCTTCACCGCTGCGTCCCAGCGGTTCGTGATGCTCTCAGGATGCGTCACGTTGCCGTCGGGCTCGGTGAACACGTAATCGTTGGTCACCCGGGCCTCGCCGGCCAGCATGCGCTCCTGGGCCTGGTCTGCGTGCCACTGCCTGAGCACGTCCACCGTCTCGGCGTCGATGCCGACAGGGCGACCGATGCCGGTCTTGGTCGAGCCTTCGTACACCTTGTAGTTGGTCGACGTCCGCGTGTTGATCACCGTGATCCGGCCGCCGTCGAGGTCGACGTCATCCCAGCGGAGCCCAGCCAGCTCGCCTCGACGGCACCCGGTGGCGATCGCCGTCGCCCAGAGCGGGTAGAGCCGGTCGCCGGCGACGCTGGCCTTGAATCGGTTTAGTTCGTCGGGCGTCCAGGGGTTCAGCACGGCGGTCACGGCCGGGGCCCTCTTGCGGCTCGGAATGTCGGCTGGGTTCACCTGGAGCACTCCGTCCTCGACGGCCTGCTGCAGAGCCCGGTGCAGACACCGGTGGGTGGCCTCGACCGAACCGGGGGAGAGCGGGCCCCCGTCTTTGCGTCCGTTGGTGCCGAGCGCCTTGTACACCGCCTTTATGTCCGAGCCCCGCAGCTCGGTAAGCCGAATCTGGCCGAGGTGCGGGGTCAGTCGACAGCGCACAATGTCGCCGTACGCGTGGAGCGTCGCCGGCTTGACGTCGATGGTGGTCAGCCACTTGGTGAGCCACTGCTCCACGGTCAGCTTGCTGGGAGCGGTCAGCGTCCCCTTGTTGAACTTGTCCAGTGAGGCCGTCAGGGCCGTCTGCGCAAGTTTCTTGGTCCTCTGGGTGCCGGTGGCGTACTGGCGCTTGCCGCCGACGGTCCCGGTCAGGTGCTGCCACGTCCAGGTGCTCCCGCGTTGCCTGATGCTGCCCTTCATCGCGGCCTCCTCGCTTGTCGTTCTCCGGGGGCCAGCAGGCCCCGACGTCGTGCTTCCTTGACCCATCCATGAACACGGCGCACCGGGACCCCGTTGGCCTCTGCGATCACAGCCGCCGGTCGCGGTGTGTCGAGCGCCAGGTCCTCATAGAGCCTGGCGAGGTCGCGGTAGAAACGATCCGGCTTGGGTTGGCCCTCGGGCACCTCTAGCGTCTTCTTGCGCATCCGGGAGCGCACCGGCTTGGCGCTGATGCGCTCGATGAACTCCTCGGTGGCCGCGACGGCACCGGGTGGTGGCTCTCCGAAGCTGGGGCGCATCCGCGCCAGCCGGTCGGCCTCGTCGCGGTCGGCCTCGCTCAGCCCCTGGCGCTTGTCGAGGTCGGCGAGCAGCTCATCGCGGGCCGCCCCGTTGGCCCACGACTCCACCTTGCCGATCGGGATGGCCCGCAAGCCGTCGGCGGTGACACCGGGCCAGCGGCCGATCACCAGCTCCACGACCGCCAAGCGTCCAGTGGGCGCCAGTGAGAGCCGGACCATGACCCGCAGGTCAGGTTCGTCGACCACCACCTCATACCAGGCCGCCCCTATTGGGACGATTCGCACCGTTCGCTCCGTCATACGACGAGCGTAGCGCAGCCGTAGCATCCGTGTCGACTCCCGCAGGCCGCGAATCTGAGCGTGCGGTACTTGTAAAAGGGTACGGGCGTCGCTAGGGTGCGCCTATGGCCCTTTCTGAGTCCGCTCTCCCAGAGGCGATCACTGAGCTGGCAGCTCGAGTCCGGCTGACCAAGCAGCAGGCGAAGCTGCCGTCAGGCCCCACGCGGCGTCGGATTCGGAGGGACGCCCGGTTGTCGATGCGTGAGGTCGCACGGACGCTCGGGGTTGACGTGATGACGGTCAAGCGGTGGGAGGGCGGCGCCACACCCACGCCCGAGCATGCCATCGCCTATCGCCAGCTCCTCGATGCGCTCGAAGAGGCAGCTTCGTGAGGCTCGGCGACCTGGCGGACCTGGGGCCGACCATGTCGACGCAACAGGTCGCCAAGCTGTACGGCGTCACGCCCGACACGCTCTACGCCTCGGTGCGCAACGGCACACCACCGGTGCCGGTCATCAGGATCGGTCGCGCCGTCCGGTGGCCGACGGCGGCAGTGCTCGCCTCGATCGGCCTGGACGCCGAGAGCGAGACGTCGGCCGCCGTCGTGCCGATCAGGAACACGGCCGGGTGACACGCACCGTCGTCCTCGACCTCGACGACCCCGGCGATGTGGAGCGCGTCTGGCAAGCCTTGGAGCGCCGGCGCGCCCTTCGCCGAATCGACCCCGAGCTGCGCCAGGCCATCGCCCGCCGTTGCGACACCCTCGCTCCGAGCACTGCTGCACCGATCCTCGAGGCGCTCGAGGAGCTGCACCCTGAGGTGGTGCTCGAGGCGCACTTCCGAGAGTTGGTGGGGGACAGGCCCACCCTCGGAGCGATCCGCCGGGGCCGGGAGCGCGCAGTAACCGGGCGACCATGAGCGACACCCGCGCCGTGACCACGTGGCCCAGCGTCACGGCCCTGCGTGAGCAGTTCGCCGCGCAGGTGAGCCGGACCGCTGAGAGGCGCCGAGCCGACTGCGGCTCGACGGTCGAGGAAACGTACGTTCAGGTGCACGCCGCGGCCCGCGAGGCCGTCGAGGAGATTGCGGCGGCCGCCCTCGAGGCCGCGGAGATGGCGCTCGACCTATGGGCGGCCACACAGTGACCCTCGACGCCGACGCGGCGACGATCGACCCGCCAGGCGCGCACCGAGAGAAGCCCGACCTCGCGCGGCTGGCGTGGGACCCGGTCGATCTCGAGCGCGTCCTCAGCGGTGGGCGTGTGACACCGGAACCGACACTGCTGGCCCGCGTCGATGGCGTCAGGTTGCTCTACCCGGGGCGGGTCCACCTCATGATGGGAGAGCCCGAGTCGTTCAAGACGTGGCTGGCGCTGTTCGCCGTCAAGCAGGAGCTGGCGCGCGGGCACCACGTCGTGTTCCTCGACTACGAGGACGTCGCGGAGATGGCCGTCGAGCGCCTCTTGAGCATGGGAGCGACACCGGCGCAGATCCTGGCCCACTTCACCTACTACGAATCCCCACCGCGGCTCGACGAGCTGGGCGAGGACCTCGTGCGCGCTCGACTCGATGATCGAGGTCCGCCCGCACTGGTCATCCTCGACGGCGTCACCGAGGTCATGGGCTCGCTCGGGCTGAGCCCCGAGAAGGACGTCGAGGTGACACGGTTCTACAACGGCGTGCCCCGCTGGTTCGCCCGCACCGGGGCGGCCGTGGCGCTGCTCGACCACGTCGTGAAGAACGAGACGGCCCGGGGCAGGTGGGCGACCGGGTCCCAGCACAAGCTCTCAGGGCTCACCGGCGCCGCCTTCAGCTTGGAGGTCGTCAACGCCTTCGGTCGAGAGCGCACCGGCCTGGCCAAGGTCACCATCTCGAAGGACCGACCCGGCCACCTCCGCCGCCACGCCGGCTCGGGCGGGGCCATCGCCATGTTCGAGTTGGAGTCACACCCCGATGGCACCGTAACGGCGGGTCTCGAAGTGCCGATGCCGGCGTCGGGGCCGGGCCAACCGTTCCGGCCGACCTCGATCATGGAGCGCATCTCTGTGGCCCTCGAGGCCGCCACGGGCCCGCTGAACACCAACATGGTGCGCAAGGTCGTCAAGGCGAGAAACGAGACCCTGTCGGCTGCGCTGGACCTGCTCGTGACGGACGGGTACATCTCGGCGCAGGACGGCCCGCGCAACTCGACCGTGTACCACTCGCTCCGCCCGTTCCGGGCCGACGAGGAGTCGTGATCTTGTCGGGAACCAGTCGAGTGATTCCAACCCAGCAGTGGAGCGGTTCCACTGGTTCCCCCCCCTGTAGGGGGTGGGAACCGGGAACCAGTCGCTCCCACCGGTTCCGGGAACCAGTCGGGAACCAGTCGGGAACCAGTCGACCCGAGACCTTGTCAGTACTGCGGGGCGCCGAGCTGGTTGGTCGACGAGAACGGCCAACCCCATCACCCCTGCTGCGCCTTCCACATCGGAAGCGAAGGCCGTAGTACGTGCATGGCCTGTGGGGCGAGCGCGGCCCTCAGACGCCAGCAGCGACGGCGATCACGCCCGATCGTGGACTGGGTCCGGTGAACGCACGCAGTCGGCCGCGCCGATCTGTCCGCGCGGCGACGCGACCAGCGCGAAACCCGGCGCGCGCGACCCAGCGCGCTGTCGGGTGCGCTGTCATCGCGACGGCACTCCTGGTCAGCAGCACATTTCTCCGACTTGCGGAGTCGCACCATGGGTGAGTCAGCACGTGGCAGGTCCCGGCCGCCCTTCGAGAAGGGCAACACGGTGAGCGTCCGCCACGGCGCATGGAGCCCGCGCAAGATCGACCCACTGGCCGCGGAGTTGGTCGAGCAGACGGCTCCGACGGTGAGCTGGTGGCAGGACTGCGACGCGCCGGCCATCTGGGCGTGGGCGCGGTGCGAGGCGCGGATCCAACTGCTCACCGAGTACCTGACCGACGCTGGCGGCGACCTCGACGACGACGGTGGCGTGCGCGCCGCGGCCGACCTGTTGACGCGCCTCGAGTCCCAGGCGATGAACCACCGCGCCCGGATCGGCCTTGACCCGTTGTCACGCGCGCGACTCGGCCGTGACGTCGCTGCCACGCAGGTCGACCTCGCCCGCATGTGGGCATCGGAGGACGACGACGACGAGCGCGGGGCTGAGATCGAAGCACAGGCCGGTCTCCATGGAAACGAGGACCTATGACGATCACCCGCCAGGACGTCGCCCAAGCGCGCGAGGACGTCGGCCTGTTCGCCGAGCTGCTCGTGGGAGCGCCGCTCTGGTCGCACCAACTCGACCTGGCACGTTCCACTGCTCGGATTCGCGCGGTGTGTTCGGGTCGACAGTCCGGTAAGACCCGGGCCCTCGCCGTCATCTGCCTGCACACTGCGTTCGCCGGGCCCGACCGGAGCATCCTGATCGTCAGCGCTGGGGAGCAGGCGGCCAAGGACGTGCTGCGCGAGGTCTCGATGCTCGCCACGTCGCCCCTGCTGGCCGGGTCGGTCATCGACGACGAGCGCCACCAGGTCACGCTGTCCAACGGCTCGACGATCCGCGCGGTGCCGGCGTCACCCCGACAGATCCGCGGCCAGGCGCTCGACATGCTGGTGGTCGACGAGGCCGCCTTCGTCGACGAGGAGGTCTGGACGGCCAGCAAATACGCCACGATCGCGCGGCCCGACTCCAAGGTGGTGCTGTCCTCGACACCATGGGGACGCCGTGACGGCTGGTTCTCCGTGGCCTACCGGGCCGGGCAGCGCCACGAGACCGGGCACGAGAGCTTCACCTGGCCGTCCACCGCCTCCCCGTTGGTCGACGCCGACCTCCTCGCCATCTGGCGCGGGTCGTCCTCCGAGCGTGAGTACGCCAGGGAAGTACTCGCCCAGTGGGTCGACAGCGCCGGGAGCTACTTCTCCGACGACGAGCTCGAGACCGCACTGAGCGACTACGAGATGGTGCCGCCGTCCGAAGGGCGCCGTCTCCGCGGCGTCGCTGGCATCGACTGGGGCATGCGTGTGGACTCCTCCGCGGTCGTGGTGCTGAGCGAAGCCTCACCGGGCGATCTCCCCGAGGAGTGGCCGCCGCACACCTTCTGGGTGCCCTGGATCGAGGAGGGCGTGCACGTGGCCTACGGGACGTTCCTGTCCCGGGTGGTCGACGTGGCGCACGGCTACCGGCTGCGCCGGATCGCCTCTGAGTGCAACGGCGTGGGCCAGATGCCCACCGACGAGCTGGCGCGCATGTTGCGCTTCCGCTTCGGCAAGGTCGTGGCGGTCACGACGACGGCGACGACCAAGCAGGACGGCTTCGGCCGACTCAAGATGTTGCTGAGCCAGGGCCGGCTCGCCCTGCCACGTCACCCTGGCCTCCTCGCACAGCTAGCAGGGCTCGAGTTCGAGGAGCGCGACTCGGGCACTGTGCGGATCGCAGTCCCGGAGCGCGCCGGCCATGACGACATCGCAATGGCCCTGCAGCTCGCTGTCTCGGAGACCGACGTGGCATCGACACCCGCCGTGGCGCACCTCGAGGTGGCCGAGGGCCGGCTACCGATCGCGCAGATCGACCGCCACGCGCCGAGGGCCGAGCCACCCGCGGCCGTAGTGCGTGAAGGCGAAGAGCGCCCTACAGAGCGCGGTCCCGTTCGGCTTGGGCCCGGCTTCGCCAGCTCGGTGCGCCGCATGCGGGGCGGGGGCTACACGTCACCCAAGGACCGGCGCTGATGGCCGAGCCCCGGCCCGGTTGGCAGCACTGGGCGGCTTGTAGAGACTCCGACCCTGACCTGTGGTTCACAGAACGCGGCGCGTCGACCACGCCGGCCAAAAAGATCTGTCGTGAGTGCCTCGTCCGGGAGGACTGCCTCGAATTCGCGCTGGCCAACCAGGAAAAGCACGGGATCTGGGGTGGCATGAGCGAGAACGAGCGCCGTCGCCTGCGCCGGCAGCGGGTCCAACTGCGGAAGCAGGCCTCGTGAGGGATCTTGGGCCTCGTCAACGCGAGGCGCTGGGCATCGTAAAGGGGCACGGCCGGATGAACCTGGCCGAATTGGCTCAGGCGCTCGGGCGGAGCGATCGACATACGCGGGCGATCGCCACTTCGCTGCGCGATCGGGGCCTTGTTGCGGTCACTCGTGAGCAGATCGGCACTCAAGCCTCGGGTCTCCCGATCAACGGCAACATCATCTGGACGCCACCGGCTCTCTTCGACCGCAACGCCGACCGCTGGAGCGCCGATATCCAGGCGGAGCGGGTCGCTCTGAGCGCACAGGCTGCCCGCGAGCACCAATCTCGGTGTCCGTGCTGCGGTCAGCGGGTGCCTTTAGGCGTACCAACCGGAGCACGGCGCAGATTGCTCCCCGTTGGTCCGTTGTGTGTGGCGATCGCCTCGCTCATCATGGTCAGCAAGACAGGTCGGCATAGCCGGCTCCACGAGACGAGCGCCATAGCGCCTCTCTCGGGTCGCCAACGCAACCCGAATAGGAGTCATTGTGCCCCCTGAGACCCGCACCCCCGAGCAGATCGCAATCGACAAAGACCTGCTGATCCACCTCGGCCAGGCCGAGACACTGTTGAAGCAGCGCAACGCTCTCAAAGCGGCGTCCATCACCGCGTCCGCCACGCCCCCCACACCACGCGCCGCTCGCATGGTGGCTCGCAATGGCCGCGCTGCACCGTCTCCCAACGCGGAACGTGGGACCGCCTCGAGCGTCACCATCACGGCCGCCGCGTCAGCACCGGGTATCTCGCCCGGCCAAGCCCTGACCAGCTCGGACGAGCTGACCGAGCTGACGTGCGAGGCACTCCGCCAGATGCAGCACGACCCCGAGTACGACGGTCGCCGGCAGACGCTGGTCCGAGCGAAGTGGTCGTACCCCGAGAGCCGTCGGCTGAGTAGCCGCAACGACCCCTACGTCAATTCCGGCTTGGTCGACGCCATCTGCGCGCCCGAGGCCGTTCTGGCATCTGGTGGCGCATGCCTCCCGGTGAACGTCGATTTCACGGTTCCAACCTGGGCGAGCGCCGATCGTCCGCTGCGCGACGGACTCCCGGGCTACGAGGCCGACCGAGGCGGCATCCGCTTCGTCACTCCGCCAGACGTTGGTGTCGTCGACCTGCAGGCGACCGCGTCGGGTGCAGGGACGGCCACGCGGGTCTGGACCGAGGCGACCGATGCTGCGCCGGCCGGCGCGATCAAGCCGGTCTGGACGGTGGCCTGCGGAGCGGAGCAGCTCGTCTACGTGAACGCCATCCCGACGAGAGTGCAATTCGGGAACATGTTTGGCCGGTTTGCCCCTGAGCAGGTGGCGGCCAACACCGAGATGGCGCTCGACACGGCGGCACGCGAGGCCGAGCTCGAGCTGCTGACGCTGATGTACAACAGCTCGAAGCAGGTCGCCCCAGCGCAGTACCTCGGCGCAACGCGCGACCTGCTGGCATCGGTCGACCTCCTGGTGAGCCAATACAGGTACTCCCACCGCATCCCGCGACGGGCCACCTTCACGGCGGTCTTCCCCGACTGGGCGAAGGACCTCATGCGCGCCGACCTCGCTCGGGAGCTGGCCCACGACACCGACGGCGGCGACCGCCTGGCGGTGAGCGACGCCCAAATCGATGGTTGGTTCACCACGCGCGGCATCAACGTCATCTGGACGCTCGACGGGCTCAAGGCCGGCACGTACGGGACCGGCGGAAGTGCCATCACCAATCAGTTTTTCGGCCTCGCAACTGGTGGAGCGGCACCGCAATGGCCCGGCCAGAGCTCCAACGCCGCCTTCATGCTGGCGTGGTTGCTCTACGTCGAGGGCACGTTCCAGTTCCTCGACGGCGGGAGACTCGATTTGGGTGTCGTCCGCGATAGCACCCTTGACGCCACCAACGACTACGAGACCTTCGTGGAGACCTTCGAGGGCATCGCCTTCCGAGGCCTCGAGGCGTACCAAGTCCAGTCGACCATCCTGCCGACCGGCGGATCCGCCGGCAGCGTCGCCAGCTCGGGATACCACGAGTAGGCCGACATGATCGCCCCCGTCTCGGAGATCGAAAGGATGGCTCCTTGGGATCCGGGGCGGGGGTCCAATCGCTTCCGTCCGGGGCCGGTTCCGGTTGCGGGCGTGGCCGGTGTTCTCTCACACCCGGTTCCGGACGGAAGCGTCACAGCTCTGTGTGACGCTTGACTGAGGTGAGAGGAGCCATCCCATGATCGATGACGACAGTGCGGACCTAGGGCGAGAGGCGCGCAGGCTTCGTGCACCTCTGTACACCCTCGACCACGGCGCCAACATCGTGACGCCAGACGGCCGACTGATCGACCTGGACGAGTTCATGGCCCGCGCTCGCCGCCCCCGCCTATCGACGGCCGAGCGGATCGAGAAGGCCCGCCGGCATGCCGAGCTGTTCCAGGTCCAGCGGCGCCTCACCGACGTCGAGCTCGAGTACTTCGGTGAGAGCCTCCCCAGCGACGTGAGCGCCCTGGACGAGCCGCCAGATCGAGGGTCAGCCGCCTAGCGAGGCTGGTTCCGAAAGAAGTACAGGCGCAGGAGCTTCATGCGCAGCTCCTCAGCGCTCACAGGATGCGGCTCGTAGGACCGACGGAGCCGGCGCCGCCTCTCGAAGGCCTGAGCGACGTCCTGAGGTGAGATCAGAGGCGACACCCTCAGCACTGTAGAGGCGGTGATCAGAGCGGGGTGGTCTAGCGTTGGGCGGTGCCGCAGTTCCCCTCCATGAAGGCCCGCGAACTGCGGAGGGTCCTCGAACGGGCGCCCCTCTCGTACTCGGCGAAACCCAGTTCGGGGGGATCCCACACCACCTTGACCTCGGCGAATGGCTATCGCGATCTGCGCTGGGCGTTTCACGACAAACAGACAATTGCACCAGGGCTGGTGCGCAATATCCTCACGAAGCAGGTGGGGATGTCCGAAGAGGACGCGATGGGGATACTCTGACGCCGTGACCGTCGTGCTGAAGATCCATGTGGAAGCAGTGGGCGCTCCAGGCGAGGGCTTCGTCTGGTGGGCAGAGTCGGACGACCTGCCGGGCTTCAACGGTGCCGCCGACCACTTGCCTGACCTGATGCGTCAGAGCACTGAGGCCATCAAGGAGATCACGGGGGACGACGATGTCGAGATCGTTCCGCAGATGAACTTCGACGACGAGGACTCCGAGCGTCGCCAGCCCTCGTCACCAGCAGCTTCCGACAGCGCGCCGGCGACGCCGGTTCGACAGGTCATCGTGGCTAACCGGATGCTCGAACCGGCCTGAGAGGCCCCCAAAGGATGGAGATCGAGGCCGCGCTCCTCTGTGACGCCGCGACTATCCGTGAGGGACTGCTCCACTTTCTCGGTGGTCCCATCAGTCGGATCTGGCGTCCCACGATGCCCGCACCCCTCGGAATTGCCGTTGCTGCGATCCTGTCGATGTCGCAGGACGAGATGGGGATCCCACATGAGGTGGCCTTCAGCATCCGAAACGACGAGCACGTCATCGCTGAAGTGATGGGTGCCGTGCAAGCCGGCGCACCCTTGGCAAACCCAGAGCCAGGGGAGGTGGTGCTGGCACCTACCGCGGTACCGCTTCATGGTGTGGGCACCGATGCCTACGGTCGGCACGTACTGAGTATTTCGGTGGACCACGGAGTGGCCGAGCGTGAAATCCACTTCTGGGTTCTTCACCCCCAGGAGCGGCAACTTCCTTCGCTCGGTTGAGACGATTCAGGCTGCCTTGAGCAGCACCTTCCCCCTGAGCATGGCCGGTGTGTCGACGATGACAGCGCGATGACAGCGAAACATCGTTCAACACCCCTCAATACCCCTCAACACCGAGCAAGAGCGTGACGGCGACTGCCCAGGTCAGAGCAACACGGAGCAACGCGAAGCAACGTGGCTCAAGAGCCTGAACGTATGGCAGAGTCGAGGCATGCCCACGCTCTCGGAGGACCTCACCTTCCGCGGCCTGATCCACCAAATGACCGACACGGACCTGCCGAAGCGATTCGACCAGCCGGGGCTCACGGTCTACGCCGGGTTCGACCCTTCGGCCGACAGCCTCCACGTGGGCAACCTGATGCAGCTGTGCACGCTCCGGAGGTTCCAAGAGGCGGGTCATCGGCCGATCTCCCTGGCCGGCGGTGGCACCGGCATGATCGGCGACCCGGGGGGCAAGCAGGACGAGCGTCAGTTGCTCAGTCTCGAGACCATCGAGGGCTACCTGCAAGCGATCCGGCCTCAGCTCGGCCAGTTCCTCGACCTGTCCGAGGGCCGTGCCCTGCTGCTCAACAACGCGGACTGGCTCGGCAAACTCTCGACCCTGGAGTACCTGCGTGACGTGGGCAAGCACTTCACGGTCAACCAGATGGTGGCGAAGGAGTCCGTCAAGAGCCGTTTCGAGCGCCCGGATCAGGGGATCTCCTACACGGAGTTCAGCTACATGCTTCTGCAGGCCTACGACTTCCTGCGGCTCCATCTCGACCACGGTTGTGATGTGCAGTTCGGTGGCAGCGACCAATGGGGCAACATCACCATGGGTGTCGACTACGTCCGCCGGGTCTGCGGCGACGAGGTCTGGGGCTTCACGACGCCACTCATCGTCAAGGCGGACGGGACCAAGTACGGCAAGACCGAGTCGGCCACCGTCTGGCTCGATCCGAAGCGGACCAGTCCCTTCACCATGTACCAGTTCTTCCTTAACACGTCCGACGAGCAGGTGGCCGAGCTCCTCCGGTTCTTGACCTTCCTCGGGCACGATGAGATCACCGAGCTCGACCGCGTGACGGCGGAGCAGCCCCAGCGCCGGGAGGCGCAACGAGCGCTGGCCCGCGCTGTCACCGGCCTCGTGCACGGCGCCGCCGAGGTGGCCAAGTGCGAAGAGGCCTCGGCCGCCCTCTTCGGGGAGGAGATAGCGGGGCTGAGCGAGGAGATGCTGCTGGCCGTGACCGAGGACGCGCCCACCACGACCGTCGCCCGGGCAGAGCTCCTCGACGGTTTGACGCTCAGCGGCCTCCTCGAGCGCACCGGTCTGGTCAAGTCCAGGAAGGAAGCGCGGCGCACTGTCGAGCAAGGCGCCTCCTACGTCAACAACGTCCAACAGAGCGACGATGGACGCAGCTTCGCAAGGGACGACCTCCTGCACGACCGGTACCTCGTGCTACGGAAGGGCAAGAGACAGGTCCATATCGTCAAGGCCACATGAGTCGCCGCTTCCTCATCCCCTCCCTCGTGCTCATAACCGGATGTGCTTTCACCCTCACCTCGTGCGCCGGCGCGGACCAGGAAGGCTCGGCCGCACACCGCATGTCGGTCTGGACCAGCGGGACCAGCCTCGGAGAGGACATCGGCACCCTCATCGCCGACAACGAGCGGGTCCCCAAGGACGTGCCGAACGGCACGGGCGCCGTGCACGCGGCCTGCGCCACGATGCTCAATGATGCCGAGATGGCCAATTCCAATCTGCCGTCGCCCGACCCTGAGGTCACCACGCTGTTGACCAACGCGTACAACTTCGAAGGGACGGCAGCGAACCAGTGCTACTCCGCCGGTGCCACCAACAAGAAGCTGCTGGCCGAGTCCGCCCGTAACGGCATCAAGGCCGAGGCGCTCTTCCAACAGGTCCTGCAACGCGTCCGCCAGATCGACGGGCGCACGGTGTCGACGACCACCACCACCGATAACTCGTCGGGGAGCATCTTCGGATGAGCGACATCCCCGAGACACCCGACGCCGACGAACTCGACCGCCACCGGCGCCGGGTCCTCTGGGCGCTCCCCACCGGCCTCTATCTGATCGGGAGCCGCCACGGCGACGAGGTGAATCTCATGACGGCCAACCTTGTAGTGCAGGTCTGCCTGGAGCCGAAGCTCGTCGGCGTGGCCGTCGAGCGCGAGTCGGTCACGGCCCGCCTCGTCCAGGCCGGACGCAGCTTCACGGTGTCACTGCTGGCCCGAACGGATCGGGACGTGGTGCGCCGCTTCGTGAAGCCCGTCACAGACGTGGAGCGCGCCCCTGACGGGGCCGTCCTCGCCTTGTCCGGTCAACCCGTCACCGAGGTCGGACCGGATCGCCTCCCGATACTCGCCGCCGCGGCGGGCTACCTCGACTGCCGCCTGACCGGCGCCGAGCCGCTCGGGAGCCACGTCTTCTGCATCGGCGAAGTCACCGGCGTGGGCGGGGAGCCCGCAGAGGTCCTGCGCATGGAGGACACCCGAATGCACTACGGCGGTTGACCAACCCGGCCCCACCGGGCCGAGGGAAGGGGCCGGCCCTCCCGGGGTGAAGTTCAGGCCGACGTGTCCTCGCCACCGGCCCCGGCCGGCGGCCGCAGGTCGATGCGCAGCGTCAGGATCCCGTCGATCAGCTCGGCCTCGGCGTCCCCGATCATGGCGTAGTCGGCGAAGTCCTGTTGCGCCTGTTGACGAAAGCGCTGCCGCTCGGGGCCCTCAATGGGCGGCATCCCACGCGTGCGCACCGCCTCGGCCCTGGCCTGGAACCGGGCGACCATCTCTTGTGGATCGAACCCGGGCATGGCGGTCAGCGTAGAGGTTGCAGAGGTCGAGCAGCCACCGTGCGGGCCACGCCGACCGCACCGGCCGATGCGGGCAATCGGGCCGACCCGGTGCCCTCCGACCCGCACTGACCTGCGCCGGGGCCAGCCGACCGCCCGCAACCACTACTATGGACGGGCGGTCGGCTGGCCCGTACGGTCCGGCCCGAAGGGGGCGGGACGCCAACATGCGGTCCAGGTGTGACAAGGAGTTCTCGTGAAAAAAGGACGCCATCGGCGCTTCGAGGAAGCGCGCAGTCTGAAGCGGTCGTCGACGGAGTCGACGGGACGATGTGCCGAGTGCGGTGCTGAGCCCGATGACGTCCACGCGTCGTGGTGCCTGGCCGAAGAGGACAAGTACGACCGCATCCTCGGCTCCATGCCGACCAGCGCCGTCGCCGACGACGATCCGCTGAAGGACTAGGCGGGTTCAAGCAGTCGTCGCAATTAACTCAGCAAGCTTCTCCGATGGTTTCAGATATCCCAGAGTCTTGCGGGGACGGTCGTTGAGCAGGGCTGCGATCCGGGCCAGGTCCTTTGCGCTGTGGCGTGAGAGATCAGTTCCCTTGGGAAGAAACTGACGGAGAAGACCGTTGGTGTTTTCGTTTGAGCCTCGCTGCCAAGGGCTGTGAGGGTCGCAGAAATAGACCTGGACACCGGTCGAGACCTTGATGTCGGCGTGGCGCGCCATCTCCTTGCCCCGGTCCCAGGTGAGGGTCTTGAAGAGTTCGACGGGCATGGACTTGATGGCCTTCTCCATTGCGGCTTGGACAGCAGTGGCTTCGTGGCTGTCGGGGAGATGGAGCAGCATCACGTAGCGCGTCTGGCGTTCCACCAGGGTCCCGACGGCGGAGCGGTTGAGTGATCCGCAGATGAGGTCGCCTTCCCAGTGACCTGGCACAGCACGGTCTTCGACTTCAGCTGGTCGCTCGGAGAGCGTGACCATGTTGGGCAGGACTCCCTTGGGTCGATTGCGCCCCTGGTGCCTCCGGTGCACCTGACCCGAGCGCAAGCATCGGGCCAGTTCACGGCGCAGTTCGCCACGTCCTTGGACGAAAAGCGACTGGTAGATGGTCTCGTGGCTCACCTGCATCATCGGATCGTTCGGGAACTCAATGCGCAAGCGCTTGGCGATCTGATCAGGGGACCACCAGACGCCCAGCCAGGTGCTGACCTGATCGCGCAGTGGCCGGTGCGAGAGCTTTGCGACCTTTGGTCGCCGGGCCGCCCGGTAGGCGAGTTGGTGGGCGCGCCAGGCCCGGTAGTCAGACGAGCCGCCGTTGGCGGCCACCTCTCGAGAGACCGTCGAGGGAGAGCGACCGATGTTTCGTGCGATCGCCGTGAATGACAGACCGGCCAAGAGACCCAGGCTGATTTCCTCACGCTCGGCCAGCTGCAGCCGGCTTGGACCCGGACGCCAAAGATCGGGGCGAGCCGGGACGACGGGAGTGCGCTCGAGGACCGTCACCACCCCAGGTGCGGTGCACCCGACCTCTCGCGCCACTTGTCGCAGAGTCAGTCCTCGACCTCTCAGGCGATGGATTGCTCGCTTCTGTTCAACGGTCAAATGTGGGGTCACGTCCAGCTCCTCGGTTCGGTCGATGCAGCGTCATCGACTCACCGAGTTATTGCAGTGATCCCTTGAACCCGCCCAACTAGTCCGCCGCAGCGGCGGATCCATCGCTGCCGCGACTCCGCACGGCCGGATGGGGGAGTGCCACTCCCTTGGTGCGGAGACGGTCGCGCTCCTCCACCAGTTCCACGAAGTGGTCGTAGGCCTTCGGGCCCACCATCTTCGTGAGCTCGGGCTGCATCTCCTTGTAGACGGGCTTGGTCCCGACGAACGCCTCGGGTGACTCGGTGCACCACCAGTGGAACTCGCGGCCGCCCTTGCCCCAGTGCCGGCGGTCCCACTGCCGGATGACCGAGGTCACGTGCCCCTCGTCGTCATCGACGGCATCCTCCCGGCGCAGCGGCAATTGCCAGCACACCTCGGGCTTCAACGTCATGTGGTCGACACCCCGGTTCATGGCCGCGATGTGAAAGGCGCATCCGACACCCCCGGCGAAGTCGGGCTTGTTGAGGAAGATGCAGGCGTCGTCGACCAGTCGGGTCACGGTCTCACCGCCCTTGTTCTCGTGGATCACGCTCTTCTTGGTGCCGTGGTTCTGCCACTCGTCAGGCGTGAGGGTGGTGGCCGCCTTCTCGACCCGCCGGGCGTCCTTCTTGTTGACGAGGTGGGCGCCGTAGCTGCAGCAGCCCTGCACGAGCTCGGGTGCGGGGCCTGTGAGCACTCCCTGGCAACCGTTCCCGAAGATGCAGGTCCAGTTGCTGGTCAGGAACGTGGCGTCGAAGACCCATGTCCGCTCCTCCTCGTCGTCCTCGAAGCTGATCCATTCGTGTGCGTCGGTCGGTGTCGTGGCCACGGCCAGGCACGTTACAGCGTGCACAACCGAGGTCGACGCCTCGCTCCCTCGCACCGCGAGGGCCGGGTCCGTCCGGTGGACCGCAGGCCGTAGACTGGCTCCATGGCCACGACCACCGACGATCTCCAGACGACAACCCCCGTCGTCACACTCACCCCCGAGGCGCACAAAATCGTGCGGGACGCCATCGCGCAGGAACCTGATCCGGCCAGCCTGGCTCTCTGGCTCGAGGTGCGCGGGGTGCAGGAGGGGTCCTTCATCTACGACCTCTACTTCCAGGCCGCTTCCGACGCCGACGAGGGTGATGCCCGTGACGCGCAGGACGAGCTCTCCATCATCATTCCGTCCGGCAGCATCGACCGTCTCCGGGGCGCCCGCCTCGAGTGGTCGGAGGCTGACGGCGGTGGTCTCGTGCTGGTCAACCCGAACACGCCGACGCCGGAGGAGGCCTCGCCGAGCGTTCCGCCCGAAGTCCTGGCCAAGGGCATCACGGGTTCCCTGGCTCTGCGGGTCGTGGCCGTGCTGGAGCAGTCGGTCAACCCCTCCATCGCCAGCCACGGCGGGCGGGCCGACCTCGTGGCCCTCAACGACGAGGATGGCAGCGCCTACCTACGGCTCTCGGGCGGTTGCCAGGGTTGTGCCATGTCGCAGATGACGCTCCGTCAGGGCATCGAGACGACGCTGCTCGAAGAGGTGCCCGAGCTCACCCGCGTACTCGATGTCACCGATCACGCTGGCGGCGACAACCCCTTCTATCAATAACGCCTTCTCTGAGTCCGCTCCGTCTCTGAGTCCGCTCCTTCTCTCAGGCCCTCGTCGCCGAGGAGAAAGGGGCCCTCGAGGCTCCGGGATGGCGTTGGCCTTCCGGTAGCGTTGCTGCGTGCTGCGCTTTCTGACCGCCGGAGAGTCTCACGGTCGGGCCCTGGTCGTGATCGTCGAGGGCCTGCCCGCCGGGCTGCCCGTCGAGGCCTCTGACATCGCCTCCGAACTGGCCCGCCGCCGGCTCGGGTACGGGCGTGGCCCGCGGATGCGCTTCGAGGCGGACGAAATCTCACTGACGGGCGGCATCAGGCACGGCCGCACGCTGGGCTCACCGGTGGCCATCGAGATCGCCAACACCGAGTGGCCGAAGTGGACGGAGGAGATGTCCCCCGAACCCGGTGCCCCCTCCACGGTGCTGACGCAACCCCGTCCGGGTCATGCGGACCTGCCCGGCATGCTCAAGTACGGCTTCGATGATGCCCGAGACGTCCTCGAGCGGGCTTCAGCCCGGGAGACGGCGGCCCGCGTCGCCGCGGGCACGCTCGCCAAGCTGCTGCTGGGCCACATCGGCGTCTCCATCATCAGCCACATCGTGGCGCTGGGCGAGGCCACGACCGGTCCGGAGAGCGCCCGACCGGGACCCGGTGATCTCGAAGCGATCGATGCCAGCGCGGTGCGGTGCTTCGACCCGGCGGGGGAGAAGGCGATGGTCGCCGCCGTCAAAGCGGCCGCCAAGGTCGGTGATTCGCTGGGCGGCATCGCCGAGGTCCTGGCCTATGGCGTCCCGGTCGGCCTCGGCAGCCACGTGCACTGGGATCGCAAGCTTGACGCCAACCTGGCCCAGGCCCTGATGTCGATCCAAGCCGTCAAGGCGGTCGAAATCGGGGACGGGTGGGACAATGCGGCGCGCCGAGGGTCCGACGCGCACGACGCCATCCACTACGACGATGTCGAGGGCTACGTCCGTCCCACGGACAAGGCGGGCGGGATAGAGGGCGGCATCTCCAACGGCGCGCTGCTCGTGGCCCGGGTGGCGATGAAGCCGCTCGCCACCTTGAACCGGCCCGTGCTCCAGACGGTCGATGTCGTCACCAAGGAGTCGACGGTGAGCTTCCGCGAGCGCACCGATGTCACCGCCGTTCCGGCCATGGGGGTGGTGGCCGAGTCGATGACGGCGCTCGTGCTCGCCACCGAGGCCCTGCGCAAGTTTGGAGGGGACTCGCTGGCCGAGCTCGTGCGCAACCGCGACGGCTTCGTGGCCTCGCTCGGCACGACCCCGTCATCGGCCGCGGGCCGCCCGACAGCCGACGCGGGTCCGGACAGCGCCGCAGGATGACCCCCCGCATCCTGCTCGTCGGGATGATGGGCGCCGGCAAGACGACGACGGGACAGCGCCTGGCCGAGCGCCTCGGTTGGGGCTACCGGGACTCTGACGCCGACGTCGAGTCGGCCACCGGGCTGACGGTGCCCGAGCTGTTCACGCGCGACGGTGAGGCGGCCTTCCGCCGGGCCGAGGCGGCAGTGCTCGCCCAGGCCTGCGCCGATCCGTCTCCTTCGATTGTCTCCGTGGCGGGCGGCGCCGTGCTGAGCGAGGACAACCGCCGGCTCATCGCCGCCAGCGGCATCGTGGTCTGGCTCCGGGCCCGACCCGCGACGTTGGCCGCCCGGGTGGGAGACGGCATCGGCCGCCCGCTGCTCGGCGACGACCCGGCGGAGGCCATGGTCCGCCTCAGTGAGGTGCGGGCCCCGCTCTACGCCGAAGTGGCGGACGTGGTGCTCGATGTGGACGAGCTGGACCCCGTGACCGTCGCCGACCGCATCATCGACTTCATGGACGCCGGCGCCGACACCCGTACGGGTACCGGTACCGCCAACACCCCGGGCAAAGCCAGGTAAGGAGAGCGCCCGGTGCACGCCCTCTCCGTCGACCTGGCCGAGCGCTCCTACCCGGTGCTCGTCGGCCCCGGGGCCCGCCACGAAGTGGCGCGCTTCGTGCCGCCCACTGCCAAGTCGGCCGTGATCGTGACGCAGCAGTCGATCCAGGACGCCGGGTGGGTCGAAGGGCTCGACCCCGGCGTGCCCTCCCAGGTCTGCCTCATCCCCGACGGTGAAGAGGCAAAGACCCTCGCCACCATCGAGGTGCTCGCCCGCTTCTTCGCCAACGCAGGCCTGTCGCGAGCCGACGTCATCGTCGCCGTCGGGGGCGGCATCGTCACCGACGTCGCCGGGTTCGCCGCCGCCACTTATCACCGGGGCACGGCGTACCTGAACGTCGCCACCTCGCTGCTGGCCCAGGTCGACGCCGCCATCGGCGGCAAGACCGGTGTCAACCTGCCCGAGGGCAAGAACCTCGTCGGCGCCTTCTGGCAACCCAACGCCGTGCTGTGCGACACCGAGACCCTCTCGTCCCTCCCGCCACGCGAATGGGCCTGCGGCCGGGGCGAGATCGCCAAGTACGCCTTTCTGGGGGATGCCCCCACTGCGGACCAGCCCATCGAGGAGCAGGTGGCCCGTTGTGCCGGCATCAAGGCGGCTGTCGTGGCGGAAGACGAGCGCGAGGGCGGGCGCCGCATGATCCTCAACTACGGCCACACCCTGGCGCACGCGCTCGAGGGGGCGGCCCGGGCGGACCACCCCGACTGGGACCTGCGCCACGGCGAGGCGGTGGCCATCGGGATCCTCTTCGCTGCCCTGCTGGCGGAGCGGCTCGGGCGCATCGCAGCGGAGCGGGTCGCCGAGCACCGCAGGGTCATCGGCAGCTTCGATCTGCCGACCGAGCTCCCGGTCGGCGCCGAGGCGGCGGAGCTCCTCGCGTTCATGGAGCGGGACAAGAAAGCGCAGCAGGATCTGACCTTCGTGCTCGATGGGCCCGATGGCGTCGAGACCGTGCGCGGTGTGGCCGCCACCGATGTGGTCGCTACCCTGGCTGCCATGGGTGCCCGCACGTGAGCCTCGTCCTCCTCCTTTCGGGGCCAAATCTCAACCTGCTCGGGGACCGGGAGCCGGCCGTCTACGGGACCGACACCCTGGCCACGCACGTCGCCCGGGCCGAGGCGGCGGCCGCGCACCATGGGCTGGAGCTCGAGCACCTCCAGACCAATCATGAAGGCGACCTCGTGGAGGCCGTCCACGGCGCGCGCGGCCGGGCGGACGCGCTGGTGATCAATGCCGGCGCGCTGAGCCACACGTCGTGGTCGCTGCACGACGCCGTCGCCGCCTTCGAGGGCCCCGTCGTCGAGCTGCACCTCTCCAACCCCGCCGCCAGGGAGCCTTTCCGGCACACGTCGGTCTTGGCACCGGTGGCGTCGGGGGTCATCGCCGGCTTCGGCGGGCTCGGGTACGAGCTGGCCATCGACGCCGCCGCCGCACTCCTGAAGGGATCCTGACGTCTATGACGACCACCGACCGCGCCAATCCGTACTCGCCGGCCACGGCACCACTGCCGCCGATCATCGTCACCGGTCGCCTCGACCGCCTGCGCGGGGCGTTCGACGAGCACCAGATCGACGCCCTGGTCGTCACGACGCTTCCCAACGTCCGCTACCTCACGGGGTTCTCGGGTTCGGCCGCCGTGCTGGCCGTGACCAGGGACATGGCTGTCCTGACAACCGACGGTCGCTATCGCACCCAGTCGGCCGAGCAGCTGCAGGGGGCCGGCGCGGCCGAGGTCGAGATCCTCATCGGCACGGGGGTGCAGCAACGGGAGGCGGTGCAGGCCGCACTCGGCACCGCCAAGGCCGCCCGCATCGGGCTCGAGGCGGGCCACGTGACCTGGAGCGGGCAGCGCGCCTGGGCCGATGTGCTGGGCGGCGACAAGCTCGTGCCCACCGCAAACGCCGTCGAGGCGCTCCGCCAGCGCAAGGACGCGGCCGAGCTCGCCCGCATGGAGCGCGCCGCGGCCATTGCGGATGCCGCCCTGTTCGAGGTGCTCCCGCTCATGAGCCAAGGGATCGCCGAAGAGCACTTCGCCCTGGAGCTCGACACCGCCATGCGACGCGGTGGCGCCGAGGGCACCGCCTTCGACACCATCGTCGCCGCCGGGGAGAACTCGGCCAAGCCGCACCACCACCCCGGGTCCCGGCGCATCAGCGGGGGCGATCCCGTGGTGGTCGACTTCGGAGCGATCTTCGAGGGCTACCGCTCCGACATGACCCGGACCTTCTGCGTCGACGCCGAGCCGGAGGGGGAGTTGGCCCGCATCTTCGACGTCGTCCAGACCTCCCAGGCCGCCGGCGCCGCCGCGGTGCGGCCCGGCATCGCGGCCAAAGAGGTCGACGACATCTGCCGCCGGATCATCGCCGATGCCGGTTGGGCGGAGCGCTTCGAGCACGGCACCGGGCACGGGGTCGGGCTCGATATCCACGAAGCCCCCACGGTCAGCCAATTGGGCACTGCTATCCTCGCGCCCGGCTTCGTCGTGACCGTCGAGCCCGGTGTCTACGTTCCCGGGCACGGCGGCGTCCGTGTGGAGGACACGCTGGTGGTGACCGAGGACGGCGCCCGCCCCCTGACCCGATTTACGAAGGATATCCATGGCAGTCTCGACCAATGACCTGAAGAACGGCATGAGCCTGGACCTCCCCGAGGGCCTGTTCAGCGTCGTCGAGTTCCAGCACGTGAAGCCGGGCAAGGGTGGCGCCTTCGTGCGCACGAAGCTCAAGAACGTCCGCAGCGGCGCGGTGATCGAGCGCACCTACCGGGCCGACGAGAAGCTCGAGCAGGCGATCATCGACAAGCGGGACATGCAGTTCCTCTATCGCGACGGCACCGACTACGTCTTCATGGACACGACGAGCTACGAGCAGCTGCAGGTCCCACCCGAGGCCCTCGGTGACGCGCCGAACTACCTGAAGGAGGGCGACGCCGCCAACGTGCAGATGTACAACGCCGAGATCGTCGGGGTCGAACTCCCTGCGGCGGTGGAACTGACGGTGACCGAGACCGAGCCGGGCATGCAGGGTGACCGCGTCTCGGGGGCCCGCAAGCCCGCCACGCTGCAGACCGGCCACCTGGTGCAGGTCCCCCTCTTCGTGAACATCGGGGACGTGATCAAGGTCGACACTCGCTCCGGCGAGTACCTGACCCGGGCCTGACGGCCCGGCCGCCTGGCCGAGCCGCCGCACCCTCGGACCGAGGACGGGACCAGGACGAGAGCAGATGACGGACGTCGCACCCCGGCACCAGCAACGCGAGCGCGCGCTGTCCCTGCTGTACGAGGCCGAGCTCAAGGGCGAGGGGCCGCTCCAGGTCGTCGACGCCCTGGCGGTGCCGCCGGATCCCTACGTCCGCACCCTGATAGAGCACGCCGTCGAGACCCGCCAAGAGGCCGATCGCCGCATCGCCGGCGCCTCCGTCGGCTGGCCTCTGGAGCGCATGGCGGTGGTCGACCGCATCGTTCTTCGCCTCGCCCTGGCCGAGCTGCTCGACCCCGACGGCCCGCCTACGGCCGTCGTGATCGACGAGGCGGTGGAGCTGGTCAAGGAGTACTCGACCGACGAGTCCGGCCGGTTCGTCAACGGCATCCTCTCCACCATCGCCGCCGAGGTAGAGCCGGGCTGATCTCGGTGCCGGCCGTTGACGCTCTACGCCACTAGTGCTACTCTCATTAGCACTATGCCGATCCTCCGAGTTGACCCCAGCGACCCGGTCCTCCTCCACGAACAGGTTGCCGCTGAGATCCGTCGGGCCATCGCCGAAGGTGAAGCCGTCCCGGGCGAACGACTCCCTCCGGCTCGGGATCTGGCCAAGGTTCTCGGGGTGAACGCCAACACGGTCCTTCGTTCGTTGCGACAACTCCGAGACGAAGGGCTCGTTGAGTTTCGGCGCGGGCACGGGATCACCGTGAGCGGCGAAGCCCCGGCGCGCAGCGCACTCATCGAGCGGGTGCGGGACCTGGTGCGCTACGCCCGGCTGCAGGGCTATCAGCCCGACGAACTGGTTCAGATCATTCAAGGGCTCCGGTGACGCTCACCCTTGGGCCACGCCAGGTCACCGAGCCGGAGAGGACGGAAGCACTCATCCGGGAGGCGCAACGCCTGCAGCGCCGCCGGTGGCGGCGAGGGATGGCGTTGGTCACGCTGGCTGTTGTCGTCGCGGCCGTGGTCGTGACGTCGCTCCAGGGAGGTGGTCCAGCTCGGCCGCGTCCGGCCGCTCGTGTGCCCGGGCCGCCGCCCGCACAAAGAAGGGTGAACGGCCCCTCGCTCGGTCTCGCCACTTCGTACCAGTTGACCGGCCCGATCGGCGTCGCGGCCGACCGGGGTGGGGACACCTACTTCACCGATGGGAACCGGGTGCTCGAAGTCGACCGGGCCACGCAACAACTCCAGGTCGTGGCCGGAACGGGGGCGGCGGGTTTCTCCGGCGATGGTGGCCCGGGTCCGCAGGCCACGCTTTCGGGCCCGAGCGGCGTCGCCGTCGCTCCGAACGGCGACGTCTACTTCCAAGACGGCAATCGCGTCCGCAAGGTCTCGGCGGCCGATGGCGTCATCTCGACGGTGGCCGGAGACGGCCGCACCGGCCCTAGCGGAGATGACGGCCACATCGGCTCCACCGGAGATGGAGGCCCGGCGGTCAGAGCCTCGCTGGATTTCGGAAGCTCCGGAAGCGGCACTGGGGGGCTCAGCGACTCGATCGCCTTGGGTCCCGACGGTGACCTGTACATGGCCGAGGCCGGCAACAACGAGGTCCAGAAGGTGTCGCTGGCGACCGGGGTCATCACCCAGGCGGTTGGTCCGGGGATCCATTGTGGAGCGTTGGATGGCATCTGCCTGACGGCCCCCCACCCGTGTGCGCCGGTGGGTGTTGCCGTGGACAGCTCCTCGAACATCTTCGTCGCCACCGCGTGTGGCTCGATCCGAGAGAAAGTCGCTGCCACTGGTGTGACGTCGACGATCTTCTCCACCCACCAGGATTCTGCGCTGGCGGGCACGGGGGGAGACCACGATCCGACGGGATTGGCGCTCGGCAACGACAAGACGCTCTTCGTCACGGAGGCCTACGGCCGGCGGTTGCTCGAGCTGAGCCTTGCCACCGGGCGGGTCATCTTGGTCGCCGGGACCGGCGTCGAGACATACCCGAAACCGGGTCAGACCGCGGGAGACGGTGGGCCGGCTTCCAACGCCACGTTTGGACTGGCGCTCGGCGTCGCAGTTGATGAACAGGGCAACGTCTACGTGGCCGACTTCTTCAACAACGCCATTCGGATGATCGACTGGCGCACCGGTGTGATCTCGACGGTCGCCGGGCAGATCCCGATGTCACCGGTCCACTGCTGCTGAGCGGCGAGCCGGCCGGGCCGTTTGACTGCCGAGGCTTAAGGCGTCGCGGGGCCGTCCGTGTGTGGGCGCGATAACATAACCCCCTGACCGTGAAGTGAGTCCTGTGAGGCTCACACGGCAGGAGGAGCAGTGGCCGAACGCGAACGCAGTCATACGCGACCCCTCGGGGGCGTGTTCGTGGCCCACTCCCAGGTCCTGACCTCGGCCGACGTCTTGCGCGCCTTGACGCGGATGGCGCACGAAGTGGTCGAGCGCAATGGGGGAGTCGAAGACATCGTCCTGGTCGGCCTGCAGACGGGCGGCGTCCCCCTCGCCTCCAAAATGGCCGAGATCCTGCGCCAGATCGAAGCGGTCGACCGACTCGATGTCGGCAGCCTCGACGTGGCCTTCTATCGCGACGACATCGGTCTGCGTCCCGTCCTCCCCGAGGCGGTCACCGACATCCCGGTCGACCTGGCCGGGAAGGTGGTGATCCTCGTCGACGACGTCCTCTTCACCGGACGGACGATCCGCGCCGCCCTGAATGCGCTCAACGACTTTGGCCGGGCTCGATCCATCCAGCTGGCCGTCATGGTCGACCGGGGCCACCGCGAGCTCCCGATCCGGCCCGACTTCGTGGGGAAGAACCTCCCGACGAGGCGCGAGGAGATGGTCGACGTCGGCGAGGACGGCGTCTGGATCGGCAGTCTGGAGGACAAGTGACCGGCACCCAACACCTCCTTTCGGTGGCCGACCTCGGGCCCGACGGCATCAGTGAGGTCCTGCACGTGGCCGAGGCCTTCGCCGAGGTCGAGCGCCGCTCCATGCCCAAGGTCCCGACGTTGCGGGGCAAGGTGGTGGCGACACTCTTCTTCGAGGAATCGACCCGCACCCGGCTCTCCTTCGAGACGGCGGCCAAACGACTCTCGGCTGACGTGCTCTCCCTGGCGGTGGCCAGCTCTTCGGTGAAGAAGGGCGAGAGCCTGCGCGACACCGTCGAGACGGTGGAGGCAATGGGGATCGACGCCATCATCATCCGGCACTCGTCGGCCGGGGCGCCACATCAGGTGGCGCGCTGGGTCGATCGGGCCCACGTGATCAACGCCGGGGACGGCTGGCACGAGCATCCGACCCAGGCCCTGCTGGACTGTTTCACCGTGCGCCAGGTCCTGGCGGAGCGCAAGGGTGCCGCGCCCGACGAGCTCGGCATCGCCTGCTTCGAGGATCTGCGGGTCCTGATCGTCGGCGATGTCCGCCACAGCCGGGTGGCTCGCTCCGAGGTGCTGGCCTACACCGCCCTGGGAGCGCACGTCACCCTGGCCGCACCGGGCAGCCTGCTGCCGCCCTCGCTCGAGGGCTGGCCCGTCGAGGTGGCGACCGACCTCGATGCCGCGCTGGGCGACGCCGACGTGGTCTCGCTCCTGCGGCTGCAGGCCGAACGCGGCAGCGGGTCGTTCGTCCCCAGCCTGCGCGAGTACACGGCCGGGTGGGGGCTCACGGCGCGCCGGGCCGAGCGACTGGCCGACCGCGCCATCGTGACCCATCCCGGGCCCATGGTGCGCGGGGTGGAGATCGCCTCCGACGTGGCGGACCTGCCGCGCACCGTGGTGACCCAGCAGGTGGCCAACGGCATCGCGGTGCGCATGGCCATCCTGTTCCTGCTGCTCGGCGGGGAACTGCAGGGCGTGTCGGAAGTGCCGGCCGTTGCCTGAGCCCACCGTCGTCATCCGCGGCGGCTCTGTCGTCGGACCGGGCGGCCTGATCCGCAACGACGTCGCCATCGCCGGCAGCCAGATCGTCGCCGTGGCCGAGTCCATCGAGGCGCCCCGCGGGGCGCAGGTGCTCGACGCCGCCGGCTGCCTGGTCGGCCCGGGACTGGTCGACCTGCACACCCACCTGCGCCAGCCCGGTCGCGAGGAGGCCGAGACGATCGAGAGCGGCGCCCGGGCGGCTGCCCTCGGCGGCTACACGGCCATCGTGGCCATGCCCAACACCGAGCCTGCCATCGACTCGGCCGGGGTGGCCGCCGAAGTGCTGGCGCTCGGAGTCGGCTGCACCGCCGAGGTGGCGGTGGCGGGTGCCATCACCGTCGGGCGGGCCGGCCGCGCCTTGGCCCCGCTGGCCGAGCTGGCGGCCCTCGGGGTGACCCTCTTCACCGACGACGGCGCCGGCGTGCAGGACGGCGCGCTCATGCGGCGTGCCCTCGACTACGCGAAGGGTCTCGGCGTCACCCTGGCCCAGCACTGCGAGGACAACTGCCTGGCGGCCGGCGGTGCCATGCACGAAGGGAGCTGGTCGAGCCGGCTCGGCCTCCCGGGCATTCCGGCGGCGGCCGAGGAAGCCATGGTCGCCCGCGACATCTCCCTGTCCCGGCTGACCGGCGCGCCGGTCCATTTCCTCCATCTGTCCACGGCCGGCTCGGTCGACCTGGTCCGCCGGGCCAAGGGGGAAGGCCTCCCCGTCACGGCCGAGGCGGCGCCGCACCACATGCTGCTCACGCACGCCCTGGTGGCGGGCTACGACCCGGTCTTCAAGGTGAACCCGCCGCTGCGGACGGACGAGGACGTAGCGGCAGTCGTCGACGGTTTGTGCGACGGCACCATCGATGCGGTGGCGACCGATCATGCGCCGCACGCGCCCGAGGCGAAGGACCGCCCCTTCGACGAGGCTCCCCCGGGGATGCTGGGGCTGCAGACGGCCTTGCCGATCGCCTGGGAGGTCCTCTCGCCGCACATGGGGCCCGCGCGTGTCTTCGCGCTGCTGAGCGCGCAGCCCGCCGTCATCGCCAAGCTGACGGCGACGGACCCGCGCCGCGCCGGGCACAGTGCGCAGGGCGGGCCGGTCGAGGCGGGCGCCACGGCGAACCTGTGCGTCTTCGACCCGGGCGCGACCACGGTGGTGGACCGGGCGGGGTTGGCCAGCCGCAGCCGCAACACGCCGTACGCCGGCCGCACGTTCGCCGGGGCCGTGCGCCACACCGTGTTGCGGGGTGAAGCAGTCGTGATCGACGCGACGGCGCAACGGTGAGCGCGGGGCTGGCCGGCCACGGCGACAGGCCGGCCGCGTTGCTGGTGACGGCGGACGGCCAGGTGTTCTCCGGCGAAGCCGCAGGCGCTGCGCTCCCCGTGGCGACCGGCGAGCTCGTCTTCAACACCGCCATGAGCGGCTACCAGGAGGTGATCACGGACCCGTCGTACGCTGGCCAGGTCATCGCCTTCACGAGCACCCACATCGGCAACTACGGGACCAACGCCACCGACGACGAGGCCGCGGCGCCGCAGTGCCGGGGGATTGTGGTGTGCGACCTGGCCGACGAGCCATCGAACTGGCGGGCCACCGAGGGCCTCGAGCCCTTCCTGCGCCGCCACGGCATCCCGGCCCTGACCGGCGTCGACACCCGGCGCCTGGCCCGGCACGTCCGCCAGGCGGGGGCGGTGCCGTGCGCGTTCGGCACGGCACCGGAGGCGGAGCTGCGGACCGCCGCGTCCGCCGCGGTCGGCACCGACGGCATGGACCTGGTCTCGGGTGTCACGCGGAGCGAGGTCAGCGTCCATCCGGGGACCGGCGCCGGCGCCGCGGGTGACCTGCGCATCGTGGCCTACGACTTCGGCGTCAAGACGACCATGGTCCAGCTGCTCACCACGCTCGGCACCGTCATGGTGGTGCCGGCCGGCACGGCGGCCGACGACGTGCTGGCGCTCGAGCCCGACGGCGTGTTCCTCTCCAACGGGCCGGGCGACCCGGCCGCCCTGCCGGGCCCGACCGCCGCGGTGGCCGACCTCGTCGGCCGCGCCCCGGTCTTCGGCATCTGTCTCGGCCATCAGATCCTGGCCACCGCGCTGGGCGGGTCGACGTACAAGCTGCCCTTCGGTCACCACGGTGCCAACCATCCGGTGCAACGTCTGGAGACCGGCGTCGTCGAGATCACCAGCCAGAATCACAACTACGCGGTGGCGGCCGGGTCCATTCCCGACGCCGAGACGACGCACGTGAACCTCAATGACGGGGTGATCGAGGGGTTCCGGTCACTCACGGCGCCGGCCTTCTCGGTGCAGTACCACCCGGAGGCGGCACCCGGGCCGCACGATGCCCGCTATCTCTTCGGCGCGTTCCGCGAGCTCATGCTGGCCCATCCCATCCGTTCGACCGGCGCCGGGGCCCGCTGATGCCGCGTCGCGACGACCTGCAGTCGATCCTCGTCATCGGGTCGGGCCCGATCGTGATCGGCCAGGCCTGCGAGTTCGACTACTCGGGCACCCAGGCCTGTCGTGTCCTGGCCGAGGAGGGCTACCGGGTGATCCTGGCCAACTCCAACCCGGCCACCATCATGACGGACCCCGCCACGGCGGACCGGACCTACATCGAGCCGCTCGACCCCGAGGTCCTGACGGCCATCATCGAGAAGGAGCGGCCCGACGCCCTGCTGCCGACCCTCGGGGGCCAGACCGCGCTCAACCTGACCATGGAGCTGGTCGAGCTCGGCGTCCTGGAGCGCTACGGCGTCGAGGTGATCGGGGCGCGGCCCGAAGCGATCTCGACGGCCGAGGACCGGGACCGCTTCAAGGCCGCCATGGAGGAGATCGGCCTCGAGGTGCCCCGCTCGGGGTTCGCCCACTCGCTGCAGGAGGCGGAGGAGATCGCGTCCGACATCGGCTTCCCGATCATGGTGCGACCGAGCTTCATCCTCGGGGGGAAGGGGACCGGCATCGCCGAGGACGCGGCGCACTTCGGCCAGCTCGCCGCCGAAGGCCTGGCGGCCAGCCCGGTCGGTCAGATCCTGGTGGAAAAGTCGATCGCCGGCTGGAAGGAGTTCGAGCTCGAGGTCATGCGCGACGCCGCGGACAACTGCGTCGTCGTCTGCTCCATTGAGAACTTCGACCCCATGGGCGTGCACACGGGCGACTCCATCACGGTGGCCCCGGCCCAGACCCTCACCGACGTGGAGTATCAGGCCATGCGCGACGACGCCTTCGCCTGCCTGCGCCGGGTCGGGGTCGAGACAGGCGGCTCCAACGTCCAGTTCGCCGTGGAGCCCTCGACGGGCCGGAGGGTGATCATCGAGATGAATCCCCGGGTGTCGCGCTCCTCGGCGTTGGCCTCGAAGGCCACCGGCTTCCCCATCGCCAAGATCGCGGCCCGCCTGGCCGTCGGCTATCTGCTCAACGAGATCCCCAACGACATCACCAAGGCAACGCCGGCGTCGTTCGAGCCCACCATCGACTACGTCGTCACCAAGATCCCGCGCTGGGCCTTCGAGAAGCTCCCCGGGGCCGACGGTCGCCTCGGGACCCGCATGCAGTCGGTGGGCGAGGTCATGGCCATCGGCCGCACGTTCTGCGAGTCACTGCAGAAGGCACTGCGCTCACTCGAGCAGGGCCGGGCCGGGCTCAACGCCGATCCGTCCGAGGTCGAGCTCAATGAGGCCCCGCTCGAGGAGCTCGTCGAGCGCATTGCCGTCGCCACTCCCGAGCGTGTCTTCGAGCTCGAGGCGACGCTGCGCCGCGGTGTGGGGGTCGACGAAATCGTCGCCCGGACCGGCATCGACCCCTGGTTCGTCCGCCAGCTGGCCCGCATCGTGGTCGAGCGCCAACGCATCGCCGCCGCGCCGTCGCTCGGGCCGGCCGACTTCCGCCGGGCCAAGCGGCTCGGCTTCTCCGACGCGCAGCTGGCCTACCTGCGCGGCGCGACCGCAGCCGACATGCGGGCGGCCCGGCTGTCGCACGGGGTGCGGGCGACGTTCAAGACGGTCGACACCTGCGCGGCCGAGTTCGAGGCCTTCACGCCCTACCACTACGCCACCTACGAGGAGGAGGACGAGGTCCGCCCCTCCGACCGCGCCCGGGTGATCATCCTCGGGTCGGGCCCGAACCGCATCGGGCAGGGCATCGAGTTCGACTACTGCTGTGTGCACGCCTCCATGACCCTGCGCGACGCCGGGTACGAGACCGTGATGATCAACTGCAACCCCGAGACCGTCTCGACCGACTACGACACCTCGGACCGCCTGTACTTCGAACCGTTGACGGACGAGGACGTGGCCAACGTGCTCGACGCCGAGCTGGCGGCGGGCGGCAAGGTCGAGGGCGTCATCGTCTCGCTGGGCGGCCAGACACCACTGAAGCTGGCCGGCTCCCTGCCGCCCGGGTTGGTGCTGGGCACGAGCCCGGCGTCCATCGACCTGGCCGAGGACCGCGAACGCTGGAACGCGTTGTGCCACGAGCTGAGCATTCCGCAGCCACCGGGTGGCACGGCGACGACCACGCCCGAGGCCTTGACCGTCGCCGGAAAGGTCGGCTACCCCGTCCTGCTCCGGCCGAGCTATGTCCTGGGCGGCCGGGCCATGGAGATCGTCTACGACGACGACGGGGTGCGCCGCGTCATGCAGTCCATGACCGCCGGCGCGCTGGCGCGCGAGGGCGGGGTCACGGCCGATCGGCCCGTGCTGGTGGACCGGTTCTTGGAGGACGCGGTCGAAGTCGATGTCGATGCCGTACGCGACGGCGCGGGCGAGATCCTCATTGCGGGGGTCATGGAGCACGTGGAGGAAGCCGGCGTGCACTCGGGCGACTCCGCCTGCGCGCTGCCACCGCAGACGCTGCGGGCCGACGTGGTCGACGAGCTCGAACGGCACACCCGGGCGCTGGCCGAGTCGCTCGAGGTGTGCGGCCTCATCAACGTGCAGTTCGCGGTGAAGGAGGGACAGGTCTACGTGCTCGAGGCCAATCCCCGGGCCAGCCGGACGGTCCCGTTCGTGGCGAAGGCGACCGGCGTGCCACTGGCCATGGTGGCCTCCCGCGTGATGGTGGGCCAGACGCTGGCGAATCTGCGTGAGGAGGGCCTCCTGCGCCCCGACGTCATCGGCCGGGTGCCGGTGCTCGACCATGTGAGCGTCAAGGAGGCGGTGCTTCCCTTCGACCGCTTCCCCGGCGTGGACACCCTGCTGGGGCCCGAGATGCGTTCGACCGGCGAGGTCATGGGTATCGACAGCACCTTCGGACTGGCCTTTGCCAAGAGCCAGATGGCGGCCGGGATCCGCCTGCCCGACTCCGGGACGGTGTTCCTGTCCCTGGCCGACCGTGACAAGCCGGCCGGCCTGGAAGTGGCGAGGGCCTTCAGCGCGCTCGGGTTCTCCATTGCGGCGACACTGGGGACGGCGGGGTATCTGCGCTCCGAGGGCCTGGTCGTCGACACCTTGGTCGCCAAGGTGGGGGAGGAGGGCGTCGCCTCCGATGCCGTCGAGCTGATCGCGCAGGGCAAGGTGCAGCTGGTGGTGAACACGCCGCGCGGCCTGGGCCCGCGGGCCGACGGCCAGCACATCCGCTCTGCCTCGGTGGTGCACAAGGTGCCCTGCCTCACCACGCTGGCGGCGGCCCGTGCCGCCGCGGCGGGCATCGCCGACGCCCGGTCGCATCCGCTGCAGGTTCGGGCGCTGCAGGATCTCCATCCGACCCCCGGCCGGACGTCGCAGTGAGCGCCGCTCCCGACGGGCAACGGGCGACCAGGCTCGCCACGAGCGTCGGGAGCCTCCTCCTTCCCAATCCCGTGATGACCGCGTCGGGGACGTCCGGACACGGCACCGAGCTCTCCGAGTACGGCGCGCTGAGCGAGCTCGGCGCCGTGGTGGTCAAGTCGCTCTCGGTGGGGCCCTGGCCGGGCAACGCCGCGCCCCGGGTGCACGAGGTCGGGGCCGGCATGCTCAACAGCGTCGGCCTGCAGGGCCCGGGGCTCGCCGCCTGGGTGGCCAAGGATCTCCGGGCGCTGCACGAATCCGGGGCTCGGGTCGTGGTGAGCATCTGGGGGCGCTCGGTGTCGGACTACGCCAAGGCGGCCGAGCTGGTCGGTGTGGCTGCCGCCACCGACGCCGGCTCGTGCATCGCGGCACTCGAGGTCAACGTCAGCTGTCCCAACGTCGAGGACCGGTCGCGCATGTTCGCCCACTCGCCCGACGCGACGGCCCGGGTCCTCGAGGCCACCGCCTGCGGCCTGCCCCGCTGGGCCAAGCTCAGCCCCAACGTGCCGGACGTGGTGGAGATCGCCCACGGTGCCGTCGAGGGTGGCGCCGATGGGCTGACCCTCGTGAACACGCTGCTGGGCCTGGCCCTCGACACCGAATCGGGCCGGCCCGTCCTCGGCGCCGGCGGGGGCGGGCTGTCCGGTGGCGCCGTGCACCCGGTGGCGGTGCGCGCGGTGTGGGAATGCCGCGCCGCGTTCCCGGACCTGCCCATCGTGGGCGTGGGCGGGGTGTTCTCGGGCGACGATGCCGTCGAGCTGCTCCTGGCCGGGGCCGACGCCGTCCAGGTCGGCACCGCCACGTTCAGGGACCCCAAGGCGCCCTGGAAGGTGCTCCGCCACTTGGGGCGGTGGTGCGACGCCCACGGCACCACGGTGGGGGACATCCGCCGGGGGGCGCGGGAGCGCGTCGGCGGCGGATGGGAGAGCACCCGGGGCGGCCCCGACGAGCGGGGCGCGGCCGTAGCGACGCGACATGAAGGAGGAAGAGATGGCTGACAGTTTCGGTGATCGGGTGGCGGCCGCCGTCGCCAGGACCGGACCCCTGTGCGCGGGGATCGATCCCTCGGCGGCGTTGCTGTCGAAGTGGGGACTGAGCGACGATGCCGAGGGGCTGCGCTCCTTCTGCGCCTCCTGCGTCGAGGGGTTCGCCGGCGCGGTGAGCGTGATCAAGCCGCAGGTCGCCTTCTTCGAGCGCCACGGCTCGGCCGGCATGGCGGAGCTGGAGCGGCTCATCGCCGAGGCGACGGCCGCCGGCCTCATCGTCATCGCCGATGCGAAGCGGGGCGACATCGACTCGACCGCAGAGGCCTACGCCGATGCGTGGCTCGGAGAGGACAGCCCCCTGGCCGCCGATGCCGTGACAGTCCACCCGTATCTCGGCCTGGGGGCACTGGCGCCCCTGGTCCACCTGGCCGCGGCCAACGGGAAGGGGGTCTTGGTGGTGGCCCGAAGCTCCAACCCCGAAGGTCGGGATCTGCAGCAAGCGGTCACTGCCGCCGGATCCGGGGTCGAGGACATGCTCTTGGGCCAGATCGCCGAGCTCAACGGCTCGCCCGAGGTCCCGACCGGCACGGTGGGTGCGGTCATCGGTGCGACGTTGGAACCGTCAAGTTTCGCGTTGTCCCAGCTCGGAGGGGTGATCCTGGCTCCCGGGTTGGGCGCCCAGGGCGCCGGCCCCGCCGACGTGGCGGCGCGTTTTGCCGAATGCGGGCCCGGCGCCGTGTTGCCGAGCAGCTCCCGAGGCCTGCTGAACGAGGGTCCGGATCCTGCCGACTTGGGTCGGAGCGCACGCTCGCTGAACCGTGATTTGGTGGCTGCGCTGGGCTGAAGAGGGCAAATGGGCGTGAACGTCCCTGGCTGAGGCGCTATGGTCTCGCCATGCCGCAACCTCCCGCACTCACTCCAGAGCAGCGCGCAGCTGCACTCGAAGAGGCTGCCAGGGTTCGCCGTGAGCGGGCCGAGGTCAAGGACAAGCTCAAGATGGGCAACCTGTCGTTGGCCGATCTCCTCCAGGAGGCGGACTCCAACGAGACCATCGGGAAGATGAAGGTGGTGTCCGTCCTCGAATCCCTGCCCGGCCTGGGCAAGGTCAAGGCGCGCCGCCTGATGGAGACCGTCGGCATCAGTGACAGCCGGAGGCTCCAGGGGCTCGGTGCCAAGCAGCGTGAAGCGCTGCTCAAAGAGACTGCGCGCTGAACCGAACATCACAGCGCCGCACATCTTCGTGCTCATCGGCCCTGGTGGGGCCGGCAAGGGCACGGTCGCCGCAGCGCTGACCGCGCAGGATCCCACGCTCTGGCTCAGCCGGAGCTGGACCACCAGGAAGCCCCGGCCGGGCGAGCGCGAGCGCAGTGCCTACGTCTTCGTCGATCGCCCCACGTTCGAGGCGGCGGTCGCCCAGGGCGGGTTCTACGAGTGGGCCGAATTCCTCGACTATCTGATGGGCACTCCCATCCCCGATCCGCCGCCGGGCACCGATGTCCTCCTCGAGATCGACGTGCAGGGGGCCGAGCAGGTGCTGGCGCAACGTCCCGATGCGACCGTGATCCTGTTGTTGCCGCCGTCGCCCGCGGTGCAGGCCGAGCGGCTGGCGGCGCGCGGCGACGACGCCGAGCACATCCGGCGCCGGGTGGAGCTGGGGCGCTCCGAAGTGGAGCGCGGGGCCAAAATTGCAGCTCACACGGTCGTCAACGACGACCTTGGTCAGGCCCTGGCCGAGCTGACGGCTATAGTTGACCGGACTCGATCGGCTGCCCCCTGCGCCGCGAACCCGGAGGAATCCTGATGGCCCAAGGCCGCCACACGCTCATGGACCCACCAATCGAAGATCTCTTGGACAAGGTGGACTCCAAGTTCACCCTGGTCGCCCTCGGTTCGGCCCGGGCCCGCCAGGTGAACAGCTACTACAACAGCCTCGGCGAGGGCCTCGGCAAAGTCGTCCCGCCCCAGGTGGCGTCGGTGTCGGGCAAGCCCGTCTCCATCGCCTTCGAGGAGATCGCCGCCGGCAAGGCGACGTTCACCCGTCCGGATCCCGAGGAAGAAGCGGCCCTCGCTGCGGCCCTCGCTGATGCGGCCGAGGCGGGCCTGCTGGCCGAGTCCGGTGCCGAGGCGCCCGAGACGGCCGAGGTGATCGAAGTACTCGACGTCGGGGGCGACGACCCGGCTGCGAGCTAGGCGCCCGACGAGCTGGCGCGGCGGACAGCGCGGATGGCTGGTGACCCCGGAACCGAGGACCCGTCCGTGAGCGCTGACCGCGCAGCCGCGGCACCGCGCGTCGTGCTCGGCGTCTGCGGTGGCATCGCCGCCTACAAGGCGATCGAGGTGTGCCGGCAACTCGTCGACGCCGGCGTGCACGTCACACCGGTCCTCACCGAGGAGGCCACGCGCTTCGTCGGCGCGGTGACCTTCTCCGCCTTGGCGTCCGAACCGGTGCAGCGTTCTTTGTGGGACGAGGCCTCACCAATTCCGCACACCAAGCTCGGCCAGCAGGCTGACCTGGTGCTGATTGTGCCGGCGACGGCACACACCCTCGCCCGGTACGCCGCGGGGCTCTCCGACGACCTCCTGTGCGCCACCCTCCTGGCCACCCGGGCGCCCGTGATCGTCTGTCCCGCCATGCACACGGAGATGTGGGAGCACGCATCGGTGCGTGAGAACCTCGCCACGCTGGCGCGGCGCGGCGTCGAGGTGATCCCGCCCGAGAGCGGGCGGCTGGCCGGTGGTGACTCGGGGGAGGGCCGGCTCGCCGATCCGGACGTGATCGTGGCGCATGTGCTCGAACGGCTCGGCCGCGGCGCGCGGCGCGACCTCCATGGGATGCGCGTCGTGGTGAGCGCGGGTGGCACGCGCGAGCCGCTCGATCCCGTGCGCTTCATCACCAACCGGTCGTCGGGCAAGCAGGGGCATGCCATCGCTATCGCTGCGGCCCGCCGTGGTGCCGTGGTCACGCTCGTGACGTCCTCGCCCCTCCAACTCCCTCCCGACGTCTCGTCCACCGTGACCCGGATCGATGTGGAGACCGCGGCCGACATGGAGCACGCCGTGGGCGCCGCCGCCGAGGGCGCTGCTGTCGTGGTCATGGCGGCGGCGGTGGCGGACTTCCGTCCCAAGCGGACGGCCGGGACCAAGCTCTCCAAGGAAGACGGGCTCCCGGAACTGGTCCTGGAGCAGACACCCGACATCCTGGCGGGGCTCGCCGCCCGACGCCCTCCGGGACAGGTGCTGGTCGGGTTCGCGGCGGAGACGCACGACGCGCTCGAACGGGGCCGGCGCAAGCTCGCCCGCAAGGGTGTCGACCTCCTGGTCGTGAACGACGTGAGCGCGCCCGGTACAGGTTTCGACCACGACACCAACGCGGTCGTCATTTTGGAAGCGGATGGGAACACGCAGGAAATCCCACTGACCTCCAAGGATGCAGTGGCAAATGCCGTATTGGATAGGGTGGTCGCCCACCACGAAGAGAAGCGGAGCACTACGTGAGAACCACATTCACCTCGGAGTCGGTGACCGAGGGCCACCCGGACAAGATGGCCGACCAGATCTCCGACGCCGTCCTCGATGCGATGCTCGAGGGAGACCCCTCGAGCCGGGTGGCCTGTGAGACGTTGCTGACAACCGGCCTCGTGGTGGTGGCCGGAGAGGTCACCACGTCCACCTACGTCGACATCCCCGCGCTGGTGCGCGACACGGTGTGCGAGATCGGCTACGACAACGACACCTACGGCTTCAACGGCAAGACGTGCGGCGTGCTGGTCTCGCTCGACGCGCAGTCGCCGGATATCGCCCAGGGCGTCGATGCCGCCTTCGAGTTGCGCAGCGGCAAGGGCGGCGAGGACATCCTCAACGCGCAGGGTGCCGGGGACCAGGGAATGATGTTCGGTTACGCCTGCGACGAGACGCCGGACCTGATGCCCCTCCCGATCTGGTTGTCCCACCGCCTCTCCGAGCGTCTGGCCCAGGTCCGACGGGCCGCCACGGTGCCGTACCTCCGCCCCGACGGCAAGACCCAGGTCTCGGTCGTCTACGAGGACGGCCGCCCGGTACGGATCGACACGGTGTTGATCTCGACCCAGCACGCCGGCGGCATCGACCTCGAGGAGCAGCTGCGGCCGGACCTCACGGAGCACGTCATCACCCCGCTGCTGCCCACGGACATGGACACCGAAGGGTTGCGCATCTTCGTCAACCCCACCGGGATCTTCGAGCTGGGCGGGCCCCACGCCGACACCGGGCTGACCGGTCGCAAGATCATCGTGGACACCTACGGCGGCATGGCTCGCCACGGCGGCGGCGCCTTCTCCGGCAAGGACCCCTCCAAGGTCGACCGCTCGGCGGCGTACGCGGCGCGCTGGGTGGCCAAGCACGTGGTGGCCTCAGGCGCCGCCAAGCGCTGCGAGGTGCAGGTGGCCTACGCCATCGGCGTCGCCCACCCCGTCTCGCTGCTCGTCGAGACCTTCGGCACGGAGACCGTCGATCCCCAGAAGATCGCCGACGCGGTGCGCGAGTTGTTCGACCTGCGGCCCGCCGCCATCTCCCGGGACCTCGACCTGCGGCGCCCGATCTACAAGAAGACGGCGGCCTACGGCCACTTCGGACGCTCGGAGAAGGAGTTCACGTGGGAGGCCACCCCCCGGGTGGACGACCTGCGGGCCGCCTTGGGACTCTGATCCCGCCAGCGCTCCCCTGAGGGGGCGTGGTCCGGTGGCAGTGACCTCATGACGCAGGACGACGGCACCGACGCTGTGCCACAGGTGGTGCGCGTGCGCACCGAGGTGGCCGCCGTGGCCAAGACATTCGACTACGCGGTGCCCGCGAGCTGGCGGCCCGACGACGTGCACATCGGTACCCGCGTCCGGGCGCCGTTCCACGGGCGGACGGTGCGGGGCTGGGTGGTCGACGAGGATGTCGGGACTCCCGCCGCCGTCGAGGTCCTCCCTCTGAAGTCGTGGCTGGGGTGGGGACCACCACCCGCCTTGGTGGAGCTGGCGGAGTGGGCGGCCTGGCGTTGGGCGGGGCCGGCCTCGTTCTTCCTCCGCAGCGCGTCCCCGCAGACCATCGTGCGCACCTTGCCCGTGCCGCCGCCACAGATGCAGACGCCGGCACCCGACGCCGGCGCGCCGCGGCGCGCCGATCTCGACCTGGCGCAAGCGGGGGTCACCGTCGTGCGCCAGCCCCCGCTGACCGATCCGATGGAGCTCGTGCTGTCCGTCGTGGGCGATCCTGCTGTGCGTGCCCGCGGTGGCAGCGTGCTGGTGCTCGTCCCGTCTTCGGGGTGGGCGGAGCGGCTCACGTCCCGGCTGGAACGTCGCGGATGGCCGACGGCGGGCACCTGGGAGCAGTCCCGTGCCGGATGGCCAGTCGTCGTCGGGAGCCGGGCCGGCGCCTGGGCCCCGGTCCCCCGGCTGGCCGCCGTCGTCGTTCTCGACGCCCATGATGCGGCGTACCGGGAAGAGAGCGCCCCCACCTACAGTGCGGTCGATGTCGTGGTCGAGCGAGCCCGGCGCGAAAGCGCTCCCTGCCTTTTGGTCTCGCCGGTGCCACCGGTGGCGCTCGCCGCCCGCCCCGGTCTGCGGACCCTCGGACCCTCTCGCATGCAGGAGCGGGCGGGATGGCCCGTCCTGGAGCGGGTCGACCGCCGCGGGGCGGACCCGCGCAGCGGCATGTTCTCCGAGGAGTTCGTCCGTCTGGCCCGGTCGGTCCTCGACGATGCCGACGGGCGCGAGCGTGGTCCGCTGGTCTGCGTGTACAACCGCACGGGCGGCGCCCGCCTGTTGGCTTGCCGTCGCTGCGGCGAGCTGGCCTGTTGTGCCCGCTGCGGCGCCGCCGTGGCCCAGCCCCGCGGCGAGGAGGCGTTGCGCTGCCCGCGCTGCGACGAGACCCGGCCGGTCGTGTGCGCGGCGTGCGGTGGGCTGCGGATGAAGACGTTGCGGGCCGGGGTGAGCCGCCTGCGCGAGGAGTTGGCGGCGCTCCTCGGTGCCGAAGCGGGGGAGGTGGCGGGACCGGCCTCGCCCGTACCCGCCGCCCCCGTCCTGATCGGCACGGAGGCGGTGCTGCACCGCGTTCGCCGCGCCGCCGCCGTGGCCTTCCTCGATATCGATCTGCACCTGCTGGCCCCGCGCCTCTCCGCTACCGAGGAGACGTTGGCGCTGTTCGTCCGGGCCGCCCGACTGGTGGGCGCCCGCGGCGCGGAGGCACCGTGGGCCCGCATACAGGCCCAGACGCGGGTGCCGGATCACCCGCTGCTGCAGGCCGTCGCGCTGGGAGACCCGACGCGGGTGCTGGCGGAGGAGGTGGCGATCCGTCGCACCTCCGCGTTGCCTCCCTTCTCCGCATTGGCGCTGGCGTCCGGTGCGCTCGCCCCGGCATACGCCGAGGCGTTGCAGGTCGAGCTCGCGGCACGACCTGGCGCCGAGCCCGCCGGGGTCAGCAGCGCCATCACCCTGTCACCGCTCGGCGACAATCGGTTCCTCCTTCGGGCCGACAGCCACGATTCCCTCTGTGACCTCCTGGCCCGGACGCCCCGGCCGCCCGGGCGGGGGCTGCGCGTCGAGGTGGATCCGGCGACACTCTGAGCCGGGGGAACAGGGCGGTGTGACCTCGACCCGGGATCCGGACCCGCGGGGGCCGCCGGTAAGATGCAGCCATGTCGAGTCTCAGCATCCGCCAGTACGGAGACCCCGTGCTCAAGGAGCGCACCAGGGAAGTGGTCGACATCGACGCGGCGGTGGCCAGCCTGGTCGATTCCATGATCGAGACCATGTATGACGCCCCCGGCACGGGCCTGGCGGCCAACCAGGTGGGCGTGCAGCGCCGTATCTTCGTCTACGACGTGGGGGACGGTCCCCGTACCGTCATCAACCCGCGGATCATCGAGAGCGACGGGGAGTGGACCTACGACGAGGGTTGCCTGTCCGTCCCCGGCCTCAGTTGGGACATCGTGCGGCCCAATGCCGTGCACCTGGTGGGCCTCGACCTCCATGGGAACGAGATCTCCATTGAGGCGTCCGAGCTCGAGGGCCGGGTGTTCCAGCACGAACTCGACCACCTCGACGGCATCCTGCTGGTGGAGCGCCTCAATGAGGACCAGCGCAAGGAAGCGCTCAAGATCTTGCGCAGCCGCACGCTCGACCTGCCCGCGTCCGACCCGGACGGGCTCGCCAACCTCTTCACTCGCTGACGCCGGCTCGCTGACGCCGGTCCCGGGCCGCTCCCCACCTCGTCGTCGGGGAGATGTCGCTCTGCCCTACGGTGAACGGGTGGCCCGCCTGGCGTACCTCGGCACTCCGGACATGGCAGTGCCGCCGCTGCGCGCACTGGTCGACGCCGGCCACGACATCGCCCTCTGCGTGACACGTCCCGACCGTCGTCGCGGCCGCGGCAAAGAGGAGACACCGAGCCCGGTCAAGGTGGCCGCCATCGAGCTCGGCCTCGCCGTCAGCCACGACATCGACGACCTGACGACCGCCGGTGTGGAGCTCGCGGTCGTGGTGGCCTACGGCCGCATCATCCCGGTCCGGCTGCTCGAGCAGATCCCCATGGTGAACCTGCACTTCTCGCTGCTGCCGAGGTGGCGGGGTGCGGCGCCCGTCGAGCGCGCCATCCTGGCCGGCGATCGCGAGACGGGTGTCTGCCTGATGAAAGTGGAAGAGGGGCTCGACACGGGTCCCGTCTACGCCGTGCATGCGGTGCCACTGGACGACGACATCACGCTCGACGCGCTGCGTCAGGAGTTGGTGCGCGTGGCCAGCGCGCTGGTGGTGGGCTCGCTGGCCCATGGTGTCACGGGCTTGCCCGACCCCCTGCCCCAACAGGGCGAGGTCACCGTGGCGCAGAAGATCAGCAAAGAGGATCTGCACCTCGACTGGACGACGCCGGCCGTCGAACTCAGGCGCGTCGTTCGGCTCGGCAAGGCGTGGACGACCTTCCGTGGCAAGCGGCTGACGGTGCTCGACGCCGTGCTGGCTCCGAGCGAGAACGACAGCGGTGGACAACCACCCGGTTCGCTCGACGGTCCGAACGTCTCGACGGGCGACGGGAGCCTGGTGCTGCGACAGGTGCAGCCCGAGAGCCGTTCTCCCATGTCAGCCGACGAGTGGCTGCGCGGTGTGCGGCCTGCGCTCGGTGAGCGGCTCGGGACGGACTAGACATGAGAGCGGTGACCGTGACTCCGATCGACGGGTGGAGCCCCGACCAGTACGAGCGGTTCCGGTCGGAGCGCCAGCAGCCCTTCGACGATCTGCTGACCCTGTGCCACCCGGTCCCGGGCGGCAGCATCGTCGATCTCGGCTGCGGCACGGGCGACCTGACCAAAATCCTGCACGAGGAGCTTGCGGCCCAGAAGACGGTCGGCATCGACTCGTCCCCAGCCATGCTGGCGCGGGCCCAGTCCGCCTACGCCGACCTGCCCGGCCTCTCCTTCGCGCAGGGCGACATCGCGACGTGGCTCGACGAAGGGCTCGACCTGGTGTTCGCCAACGCATCGCTCCAGTGGATCGACGATCATCTCAACCTGTTGGCGCGGATGCGCACGGCGCTGGCGCCCGACGGGCAGCTGGCCTTCCAGGTGCCGGCCAACTACCGCCATCCGTCACACCTGCTGGCGCAGGCGGTGGCGAACGAGCCCCCTTTCATCGACGCGCTCTACGGCGACGTGCCCGAAGATCGCGGCCGCTTCGTGCTCTCGCCCGAGCTCTACGCCGATCTCCTCTACGAGTTGGGGGCGAAGGATCAGGTGGTGCGCATGGAGGTCTACGGCCACGAGCTGGAGTCGACGGGTGAGGTCGTCGAGTGGGTCATGGGCACCCTCCTCACTCCGTACCGAAAGCGGTTGAGTCCCGAGCTGTTCGACGCGTTCGTCGAGCGCTACCAGGAGCGACTGATCGAAGAGCTCGGTGAGCGCGAGCCGTACTTCTACGGGTTCCGGCGCATTCTCTGCTGGGCCCGCTTCACCTGAGCCGAGGCGGCGGAACGGTGGAGGGATCGACAGCGAGAGCGGGCCGCAATCCGGGCCGCACCGGTGCGCTTCGCATCGCGCCGTCAGTGCTCTCGGCTGACTTCGGCCTGCTGGCCGAACAGGTGGGGGAGGTGGCGCCGTCGGCCGACTGGCTCCATGTCGACGTGATGGACGGGCACTTCGTCCCCAACGTGACGATCGGGCCTCCCGTGGTGGCGTCGTTGCGGCGCCACACGCCACTGTTCTTCGACTGCCACCTCATGATGACCGAGCCGGGCCGTTACCTGAAGGACTTCGCCGACGCCGGGGCTGACGGCTGCACCGTGCACGTCGAGATCGGCAACACCGACGAGCTCATCGCGCAGATGCGCAGCCTGGGCTTGCGGGCCGGGTTGGCCCTCAACCCCGACACGCCTTTCGACGCGGTGCGGCCCTATCTGCGCGACGTCGACCTGGTGTTGTGCATGACGGTCTTCCCGGGTTTCGGCGGCCAGAGCTTCATGGCGGACGTCATGCCGAAGGTGACGCAGGTGCGGGCCGAGGTCGTCGCCGGCTCGCTCGATCTCGACATCGAGGTGGACGGAGGGATCGACACCACCACGGCTCCCGTCGCGGTCGCGGCCGGCGCCAACGTGTTGGTGGCCGGCAGCGCCATCTTCGGGCAGCCGCGGCCGTGGGAGGCCGCCGATGCCATCCGGGCCTCGGCCCGCGCCGCCACCGGTCACGGGTGACGACCGGCCGAGCGGTCGTCGCCGGAGGCGGCATCATCGGCACCTGGCACGCGCTCGAGCTGGCCGAGGCCGGGTTCGCCGTGGACCATCTGGAAGCCGAGGCGGGCCCGACGGGTGCTTCGGTGCGCAACTTCGGCTTGGTGTGGGTCAGCGGTCGGCGTTCGGGCCTCGAGCTCGATGTAGCGCGCCGCGCCCGGCGGCGTTGGGAAGAGGTGGGTGCAGCGGCGCCCGGTATCGGCTTTCGCCCGATGACCTCGCTCACGGTCGCCACTGATCCCGCCGGCGCTGCCGTGATGGCAACCTTCGCCACGCACCCCGACGCAGCGGCGCGCTCGATCTCCTTCCTCGCGCCCGACGAGGTGCGCACCTGCAACCCGGCCGTGGGGGGCGACATCGACGGGGCGCTGCACTGCACCGAGGACGCGGTGGTGGAGCCCCGCCTGGCGCTGGGTGCTCTGCGCGCCCACATCGCGGCGGCGCACGCGGGGCGGTATCGCTTCCACCCGGGGTGCCGCGTCGTCGGCGTCGAGCCGCGTGTACTCGTCGACACAGAGGGGACGCGCTGGGCTGGTGATCTGGCGGTCCTCGCCACCGGCGCCGCCTACGACCATCTCCCCGGCTCCCGAGCCCTCGCGGCCCGTCTCCGGCGGGTCCGGCTCCAGATGCTCCAGACGAGACCCTTCGCCACCCGGCTCACGACCTCACTGGCCGACGCCGATTCACTGCGCTACTACCCCGCCTATGAGTCGGCGCCCCTGGCCCAACTCGGTGACCAGATCCCGGTGGCGGCCGAGCATCACCTGCAGCTGCTCCTCGTCCAACGTCCCGACGGCGGGTTGACCATCGGGGACACCCACGCCTTCGGGGAGCCCTTCGACTTCGCGCTGAGCGAAGACCCCACCGACGAGCTCCTCGAACGGGCCCGAAGGATTCTCGGGGCGGAGCTGCCCCCGGTGCAGCGCCGCTGGACGGGCGTGTACGCGCAATGCGTCGACGGTGCGGTCTGCCTGCGCGAGGAGATCGAGCCGGGCGTCTTCATGGTGACCGGTCCCGGCGGCCGCGGCATGACCTGTGCGCCGGCCATCGCCGCCGACACTCTGCAGTCGGCGGGGGTGCGGACGTGATCGGCCCCTTCGCCCTGGTCTGCCTCGATATGGCGGGCACGACCGTGCGTGACGACGGCGCCGTCGAGGCAGCGTTCGCCAGCGCCCTGGCCGCTGCGGGGATCACCCCGAACACCCCGCGCCACGACCAGGCCCAGGTCGTCGTCCGTCAGACGATGGGGTGGTCCAAGGCCGACGTGTTCGCCACGCTGCTCGCACCGGAGGAGGCGGGGCAGGCCACCGCGGCCTTCGCCGCCGCCTACGAAGCGATCGTGGCGGCCGGCGAGGTCAGCGAGATCCCAGGCGCCCTCGAGGTCCTGCGTGCGCTCCGCTCCGCCGGGGTGCAGGTCTGCCTCACCACGGGATTCGCGCCATCGACCCGGGACGCCCTGCTCGACGCTCTGGGTTGGCGCAGCGAGATCGACCTGGCCCTCTCACCCGCCGACGTCGGCCGGGGACGGCCGGCGCCCGACCTCATCCTGGGCGCCATGGCCCGTCTGGGCGTGGACGACCCGCACGCAGTGGCGGTGGTGGGCGACACGGTCAGCGACCTCGAGGCGGGTCACGCCGCCGGCGCCGGGGCGGTGGTGGGCGTCCTGAGCGGCGCCCACGACGCGGCGACCCTCGCCGGGGCCGCACCGACGGCGGTCATTGCCGACGTGACGGGCCTGATCGACCTCCTCGGTCAGGTGTGACTCCGTACATCCGACCGTCTGACCTGGCACTCTCGACAAAAACTGAAACGTGTTCTATTATTGGACCCACAAGGCCGGGGATCCACCCCGGGCAAGGACCTGACCATGAACGACGTGGAGCACATGCGCCAAGCGCTGGCGCAGGCGGCAGCGGTCCGTTCGACCACGGCGCCCAACCCCTGGGTGGGCTGCGTCATCGTTCCGCCGGCCTCCGATGCGGACGACGGAACTGCGTTCGCCGGAGCCACGGCGCCACCCGGTGGCCCCCATGCCGAGGTGGCGGCCTTGGCCATGGCCGGGGAGGCCGCCCGAGGGTCCACCCTGTACGTGACCCTGGAGCCGTGCGCCCACCACGGGCGCACCCCGCCTTGTAGCGACGCCATCATCGCGGCGGGGGTGGCCCGGGTCGTGGTCGGCATCGAGGACCCCGACGAGCGGGTGGCCGGACGGGGCATCGCCGCCCTGCGCGCCGCCGGCCTGGAGGTCATCGTCGGGGTGGAAGCCGACGAGGTCGCCGAGCAGCTGGCGCCCTACTGCAAGCACCGGACGACGGGGAAACCCTGGGTCGTCCTCAAAATGGCGGCCAGCCTCGACGGTCGCACGGCGGCGCCGGACGGCACCAGCCGCTGGATCACGGGCGAGGCGGCGCGCCGGGACGTGCACCGGCTGCGCGCCCAGTCCGACGCCATCCTGGTCGGGGCGGGCACCGTCCGGGCGGATGACCCCGAGCTGACGGTCCGCCTCGACGACGGGGTGGAGCGGGAGCAGCCCCTGCGCGTCGTGCTCGGGCAGGCGCCGGCCGGCGCCAAGGTGCACCCGGCGCTCGAGCTCTCGGGCGATCTGCCGGACCTGCTGAGCGAGCTGGGTCGTCGCGGCGTGCTCCAGCTGCTCGTGGAGGGTGGGGCCACCGTGGCCCACGATTTTCACGCTGCCGGGCTGGTGGATCGCTACGTGCTGTACCTGGCGCCGGTGCTTTTCGGGGGCGACGACGGCCGCCCGATTTTCGCGGGCCCCGGGGCTGGCACAATTGGGGACGTGTGGAAGGGCAGGGTCGTGTCGATAGAGCAGCTGGGTGAGGATATTCGAGTGGAGGTGGCGGCCTGATGGCGTTCTCGAAGGTGCAAGAGGCGATCGATTCGATCGCGCAGCTGGGCATGGCCGTGGTGGTCGACGACGAGGACCGTGAGAACGAGGGCGACCTGGTCATGGCGGCCGAGGCGGCCACGCCGGAGAACATCGCTTTCTTCCTGGCCCACACCTCGGGGGTCATCTGCGTGCCGCTGCTGCCG